>ENA-UONT01000375-UONT01000375.1-human-gut-metagenome-genome-assembly--contig:-CS20-NODE-375-length-57192-cov-8.593083_pt1 | contig 57192 bp, 52 predicted proteins | sample MGYA00242459_ERZ724006 | MGnify/ENA metagenome assembly ERZ724006 | reverse complement strand
GGCACCTGGGCGCAGGACGGCGGCTGCCTGATGAACCAGTGCATCCACGGCATCGACCTGCTGCGCTGGATGATGGGAGACGAGGTGGACGAGGTCTACGGCGTCACCAAACAGCAGTTCCATGATTACCTCCAGTGCGAGGACATCGGCATGGCGGTCGTGAAGTTCAAAAACGGCGCGGTGGGCACCATTGAGGGCACCGTGAACGTCTACCCGAAGAACCTTGAGGAAACTCTTTACCTCTTCGGCGAAACCGGCACGGTGAAGCTGGGCGGCACCTCCACCAACAACATCGACGTCTGGAATTTTGCCGACGAGTGCGATGCCGACGCAAAGAACAAGGGCTTGCAGGAGGCCACCAGCAACGTCTACGGCAACGGCCACACCAGCCTGTTCGCCGACATGATGGATGCCATCGAGCATGACCGCAAGCCCTATGTGGACGCGGTGGCGGGCCGCAACGCTCTGGAGATGATCTTAGCCATCTATCAGTCCGCCGCCACCGGCAAGCCGGTGAAACTGCCGCTGGAGCATACGGCCAGCACGGACTTTACCGGCCGGTTCGACAAATAACAAGAGGAGGGCAGTGGTCTGCCATGAACTTACTCCAGACGCTTAAATCGGTTGTTAACCGGCTGAATAGCCGCCGTGATCCGCTTTTTGCGGTTCCGGTTACGCGGCAGAAGGCTTTTTTAGAAAGCTTGCCGGAGCCGGAAGATCTGCTTGAGCGCTCTTATGCGCAATACCGCTGCCAAATGATGCTGGAACGACCCATCCTCCGCGTGATGTATCAGGCTGCGGCCATGCTGCTTCTGCCCATCTATCAGAGACATCTGCTGCGCCGTCCCGTTCCCCGCAAAGAGCAGGCGGCGGATGCTGTGTTTCTGTCCGAAGATAGCAAGAGTCTCCTACCAGACTCCCTGCGTAGGGAATTTCCTACGCTGTGTCAGGCGTATGATTTTGAACGCAATATCTTTCTGCGAAAAGAGGATATGGCGCTGCTTTCCATGTTGCGCCGTCGCTATCCCACGGCGTTTTACTTCCGCTTCAAATGCATGGCGAAGCTTGCCATGTACCGCTACCAATACGAATTATATCATCCTAAGGCGCTGATTTGTGACGAGGAGATTTCCTACACATCTTCATTCCTGACAGAATATTGCCATCGTCTCAGCGTGGAGCACATCAATGTGATGCATGGAGAAAAGCTCTACTATATCCGTGACTCTTTCTTCTGCTTTGACCGCTGCTATGTCTGGGACGAATGCTACCGCAGACTCTTTTGTGATCTGCGGGCGGAGCCTATGCAGTTCAAGGTGGAGCTGCCGCCATCCATGCTGCCGTGGAAAAAGCCGTCTACGCCCCCGGAAGTGGATCTCACCTATTATTTGCAGGAAGAAGTCGTCCCCGGTGTTTATCCTCGCATTGCACAAGCGCTCAAGACGCTGCAGGCGCGCGGCATGGTCATCGCGGTCCGCCCCCACCCAATCTATACGCCGCCGGAGGCGATGCGCAATTTTCAGGGTTTTTTACTTGAAGACCGTTCCATCAGCATCGAACAGTCGATCCTGCGCACAAAATGCGCCGCATCCCTCTACTCCACCGTGTTGCTGCAAGCATTGATCAACGGCGTGCCGGTGGTGATCGACGATCTGACCGCGCCGGAGCGCTTCGCGCAGCTCAGATCGCTGCGCTATATCATGCTGGACAAGCCTCACGGGCTGCTGTCCGCACTGCTACAGGAGGAATCCCCAACGTGAAAGAGACCTTGAAACGATTGCAGCAGAGCCGCTGCCTTCCGTATCTGGCGGCGGTGCTGAGCTTTCTTACCGCTTGGACCGGCGAAACAGGCAGCCTCGTATGGGGCGGGCTTTGCATCCTGCTCTCCCTGCCGCTGCTGGCGGTACCGGAATACCTGCTGCTCCCGCTGCTGACCACCGCCTTACTGGATAATAACTGCAACATTCTCCCGGGGCTGACCGCCTCCCGCTATTTTACGATGCTGTTTTTGGCGGCTGAAGGGTTGAACGTCCTTCTGCGGGAGAAGCCGGGGCAGTGGGTGCGCCGGTTTGCCTATCCGGCCCTTCTGATCCTCTATGTCTTTGTTTCGGCGGTCTTTGTTGGGCGCTGCTTCTCTCTGGAGATGTTCACTCTTGGCATGAATATCGCCTTAGCGGTGCTGATTGCGGCGCTCCCCAGCCAGCGCAGGGAGCGGGTTTGGTGGCTTCTCCCGTGGAGCTGCGCCGCCGTAGTCTCCTATATGGTCTTCTGCCTGAATTTCCGTGAGGTTGAGATCGACAGCGGCCGCTACTGGTTTCTGGGCGCTACCAATGTCAACGTCATCGGTATGAGCCTCGCCCAGACCGCCATCCTGTTATTCGCGGCCATGGCCATGCAGCCAGTTGACCGTAAGGGCGAATGGAGATCTGCTGGCTGCTTCATCGGCTATGCGCTCTCGCTGTATCTGCTGGTCCTCACCGGTGCGCGCAGTTCTCTCTTTGGTCTGGTGGGCGGCTGCGCCGTGCTGGGCGTACTGTTGCTGCTGCGCAGCCAGCAGGGAAGAGGACGCCGCCGCCAGACGGCGAACCTTGCCGTGATCTGCTGCCTGTCCGCCGCCCTCTGCCTGACCGCGCCGCAGCTTCAGCAGCGCGTGGAGCTTTGGCGGTACGATACCTCGCACCCGACACCGCCGGTGGAGGAGGTCCAGCCTAGTCAGCCGGAGACTCCGCCGGAAGATACTTCCGTACAACCGGAGCAGCCCAGCCGGGAGGATACTATCCAGCAGCTTCAGGAGAATACTGATTCCTTCTGGCGCCGCATGAATCCCTTCAACGCCTATTGGGGCAAATCCGCCGGTCGCGCGGAGATCTGGCAGATCCTGATCGAGCATTCCATCAAACCCCATCCCCTGACAGGGCGCGGCTTTGGCAGTGCCGGCAGTGTATTGCAAGCAAACGGAGATGGACACAGCGGTGCACATAATATTCTGATCGCCATCCTTTCCGATTTCGGATTGATCGGTCTGCTTCTGCTTGGTATCCCGCTGGTACGTCTCCTCTCCCGCCTTCTGCGGCGGAAGGACCCGGCGGCGCTGCTGCCGCTGGGGATGATCGTCACCGCCCTCGTTACCGGTGTCGGCGAGAACATCTACACTGAGCGTTTCCTCTGGTACGCGGCGGGGCTCGCCCTGTGGCTCTTAGGGGCCGCAACTACTCATCAGAATAAAGGAACGGAAGTGACCAACGATGAAAGTCCTGTTTGTGACACCGTATCTGTACAGTGAAGCTCTTCTCGGCTTTCAGAGAAACCGGACGGGCTTCGGCATCCTGCTTGAGCAGATGGCGGAGCACATCGGAAGTCGCTGCGAGCTTTCTGTTTTCAGTAATGTCATCACGCCTGAAGCGCGCTGCCACGAGGCGCGGATCCTCTCACACACCTGGAGCGATGTGTTCCGCAGTGCAGGGATCAAGGGGACACTTGCGGGCGGCGGCGCGTTTTTCCACGCATCCGGCCCTCTCTCCTCCCGTCTGCGCGCCGGCTATTACCGGATGAACTGCGCCGCGCTGCGCCGCGCCATCGCGGAGACGCAGCCGGATCTGATCCACTGCCACGGTATTGGTGAGGCGCTGCGCTGGTACTACGATGTGTGCCGGGAGAGCGGCGTGCCCACGGTAATGACGCTCCACGGGCTGATCGCGCAGTTGCCCCAGGTTTCGGAGGCTGATGCCATGTCTGAGGTCACCTTTCTTCGCGAGGCGGATGCGGCGCATTGGCCGGTATCGCTCATCAGCAGCGGCATCAAAAAGCGCCTGTACCGTGAGCCTTACAGCCTCACGGACGGCGCGTCCCTTGCCGTGATCTTAAACGGCGTCGCGATGCATCCCGCCGCCGATCTGCCGGGACTGCGGGAGGAATACGGGCTTTCGGCGGACGCGCTGCTTTGCGTCTGTGCCGGAAGTGTTTGTGACCGAAAAAATCAGGTGCAGCTTGTCCGCGCATACGAGCTGCTTCCCGCGGAGATACGGGGCCGCCTGCACATTCTGCTGGCTGGGCCGATAGATGAAAGCTACCCGATCCGGGAGGAAATTGCTCGGCTCACCGCCCCCTCTCATGTGCATTTGCTGGGATTTGTCCCGCAACCCAAGCTGCTCTCCCTTTACCGCATTGCCGATATAACGGTTTTGCCCAGCAAAGACGAGGGCTTCGGCCTTTCTCTGGCGGAGAGCTTCGTACAGGGCACGCCCTGCGTGACTTTTGCGGACCTTGATGCCGCCGAGGATCTGTATGACCCCTGCGCCATGCTTCTCTGCCATGAGCGCAGTGACGAGGCGCTGTCCGCCGCCATTGTGCAGGCGCTGGAAACCGTCTGGGATCAGGACGCCATCCGCCGCCACGGGCGGAACTTTTCGCTGGACGCCATGGCAGACCGCTATCTTGCATGGTATCAAAGCATTGTAAAGGAATGACCTATGCAAAATAACCGTTCGGCATCTCTCATCAAAAGTTCACTTTCTATCACCGCCGTTCTCTTAGTATGCAAGACCCTGAGTTTTGTGCGGGATATGCTGCTGGCGAACTATCTGGGCGCGTCGGAGCTGTCCGATGTGTTTCTGGCAAGCTCAGGCGTGCTGTTTCTGTTCACCTCGTTCATTCTCTCGCCCTTTTCAGTCGCATACTTGCCCATCGCCACGGAGCACTACCTTCGCGACCCCGAGCAGGGAAGAAGTTCCTTTTTGGGCAAGATCTACGGCGCTGCGTTTTCCTTGGGCATGATTTTTCTTTTGGTCATGCTTCTGTTTCTCCGCCCGCTGGTGGAACTGATGGTCCCCGGCTTCAGCCCGGAGGCCAAGGAGCAGCTGGCAAATATGCTTCTCTTCCAGCTGCCGGCTGTCCTGTTCGTGATGCTCTCCGGCGTAGTGGGGGGCAATCTGCGGCTTTTGGGACGGCTGAACCTTGCGGAGTCTTCCAACGGCGTGATCGCGCTGGTGTATGTGCTCTATCTGCTGCTGTTCCGCCATCATATCACAGCGGCGGGCCTAGGCCTGAGCACGGTCGCCGCCTACGGCGCGTCACTTTTGCTGTGCGCGGCTGCGGCTGCTCGCGGCGGGATCCCGCTGCGCCTGCGCAGGTTCTCCCGTAAGGATCCTGAGATCCGGGCGATCTTCCTTGCCATGCTGCCCTCTATGCTTGCCGGCTGTGTCAAGCAGGTCAATGCGCTGGTGGACCGCGTTGTGGCGTCTCTGCTGGACAGCGGCAGCGTCACCATTCAGTCCTACGCCAGCAAAATGACGGTCACCGAGGTGGGGCTGATCTCCACCGCTGTGAGCATGGTGATCTTCGCGCAGGCCTCCCGCCTCAGCGCGGAGCACGATACCGGCGGCCTTGAGGAGCTAGTCAGTTCCGGCCTGAAATTTGTCAGTTTTCTGGTCATTCCCTGCTGTGTGGGAACGATCCTCTACCGCTATGAGATCATCTCCGTTCTCTTTGGCCGGGGCGCTTTCACGCAGGAAAATGTGCGACTCACCGCTAACACCATGATGATCTACGCCGCCGGTATGCTCGGCGCGGGTATTGAGGATGTGCTTTCCCGCACGATGCATGCAACCAAGCACCGGAAATTTCCCGCCATGTTAGGCGCCGTGAGCATGCTGCTCAATGCCGTCTTAAATCTGCTGCTCTACCGGCCCTTCGGGGTGTACGGCCTCGCGGCCGCGTCCTCGGCGGTGCTTCTTCTGAAAATTCCGTTTTACGCCGCGTACACCCACCGCAGGATCATTCCGTTTACCGATGGGCGCGGCATCGTGAAAAATATTCTCCTGACTACCGCGCTGGCCTTTGCCGCCTGTTTCCTGTCTCTTCCGGTCAAGAGCTTAGTCCTTAGTCATACCGGCAGCACGTTTGCCGGGCTTTTATCTGGAGCCGCTGTTGCCGCGGTGCTGTATCTCTCTGCCGCCCTGCTGACGCAGAAGGACCTTCGTGCAAAGCTGCTGCGGCGGTAAAGTTACCGGAAAGGCGATTATCGTTGAAGACGGCGTCTGGATCGGCGCAAACTGTACCATTCTCCCCGGGATGAGGATCGGTTCCGGCTGCGTGATCGGTGCGGGGAGTATCATTTCCAAAGACTGCGCCCCGCATTCTTTGTATATGGGCAATCCGGCTGTTAAAATCAAAGACCTGCCGAAGTGATCTCCGCCTCCTTCCGATTCCTCTTGGTCTGGAGGTGGAGGATATGCGCGAACTTCCCAAGATCACCACGCTGGAAGTTTTTTTAGCCGCCGCGGCCCGTATACTGGCCTGTATAAAGCAGACGGAGTCGCGCAACACGGCAGAGTAATCCGCGTTTTGAACGAGCGCGTATTCTGCCACATCTTGGATGATATAAGGTCGATATTTTCAATCTGTAAGTCTCAAGGGAGGGCTTAACGTAATGGGAACAGTCTATTTTGTGCATTGTATCGACACGGAGGGGCCGTTGATGGAGGCGCCCGATGTGCCGTTCCAGATGATCAAGCGGGTGTTTGGCTTAGACATTCCCGCCAGCAGTGAAAATCTTCGCAAACTCCGAAAGGGTGAGATGCCGCTAAATGGCTTGGAGCAGAGCGTTGCGGATCTGGTTGACCCGCGGAAGATGTGTTTGGGGACATGGACGGAGATCGACCGATCCCTGGAAGTCATTACCTCGCCGGATTACCGACGGGAACTGCCAGATTCAATGGGCGGTGGCTGGAAGTACACCTGGTGCTGTGTCAACCACACCGGATTCCATGGGGAAAACCCCCGGCACCGGGATGCAGGCTATAACAACATTTATGACCACTACCGCCGTATGGTTGACGAACAGCAATCCGGTGACGTGATCGGCTTTCACTATCATCCACTGCCTCTGTCCGGCAATTTTCATGACTCCGGAACCGCTTATTGGGGCGGGGAGAATTTGAATCAGATCCTCGCCCATGCCGTTTTGGACCGGCACTGGTTCCCCAGTGTTTTCCGTCCCGGCTTCAATACCGAGCGGCCGGATGCCAACTGGTTTTTAGAGCAATGGATCCCCTTCGATTATGCGAATAACGCGATTTGCCGGCAAAACTCTGACCAACCCGACCTTACGGCGGGACGCTTTGGCGACTGGCGCCGTGCGCCTGCCCAGTGGCGTCCTTATCATCCTTCTCATGACGATTATCAAACCGAGGGAAATTGCCGCAGATCGATCTTCCGCATTTTAAATATGTACGCGCGGGTCTGTGAGATCCAGGAAAGTGATATTCGAGAAGGTTTCGAACGTGCTAAGAATGGCGAGGATACTGTAATTGCAGTGGCGGATCACGATTATAAGGACATGAAATTTGATATTGACCGGGTTCGTGAAATGCTGCGCACGGTTACAGCGGACTACCCGGAGGTGACGTTTGTTTATACGGACGGCATTACCGCCGCGCGAAAGGTTTTGGGACTGAAGCCTGCCGCGCCCGGACTTCAGCTGCGGCTGGACCGCTCGGGTATTTTCCCACGCTTGGAAATCACGGCAGAAGAGAATCTCTTTGGTCCGCAGCCCTTCCTAGCCATACGCTCCGGAAATACCTATCATTGGGATAATCTGGACTTTGCAGATGACCATGTGTGGAGCTATACCTTTGACTCCAACACGATAGAGCTGTCTAATGTGCGGAATATCGGCGTAGCCGGTAACAGCACCTCCGGTGTGGCGGAGGTTTGCACATTGGACCCCGCAACGATGGAGGCAAGCCATACTGTTTGGAATCAGTAAAAAGTGAGTCAGCCGTGCCTCCAAAAGCATAGATTTTAATGGAAGCGAGAATGAAAAATGGAGTTTCACGCTCTCTGCATTCAACCGGCCCATACTGTACAGCAAGCTTTGCGCCAGCTTGACCAAACCGGGAAAAAGATCCTCTTCCTCACCGATGCCGCCGGGCATCTCACCGCCGCGCTGACGGACGGCGACGTGCGGCGCTACCTGCTCGCCGGCGGCACGCTGGAGGACAGCGCGGCAAACGCCGGTAACCACCACCCCATCGCCGCCAGCAGCAGGGAGGAGGCGCTCCGCCTGCTGGCCCGGCACGGCTGCGTTGCCGTACCAGTGCTGGACGGGGAGGGGTGCATCACGGACATCGTGCTGGAGGGGGAGCGCCAGACGGAGCCCTGCGCCGCCCTCGGTCTGCCTGTGGTCATCATGGCGGGCGGCAAGGGCACGCGCCTTGAGCCGTACACCAAAATTCTGCCCAAGCCCCTGATCCCGGTGGGAGATCTGCCCATCATGGAGCACATCATGCGGCAGTTCCGGCAGTATGGCTGCACGGAGTTTCACGGCATCGTGAACTACAAAAAACAGCTGATCAAGGCCTATTTCAGCGAAAATGAGGAACATTTCAACACCGTCTGGTACGATGAGGACAAGCCCTTGGGCACAGGCGGCGGGCTGAGCCTGCTGAAAGGGAAGCTCTCCGGCACTTTCTTCCTCACCAACTGCGACCTGCTTATCTTCACCGACTACGAAAAGTTGCTGCGCTTCCACCGGGAGAGCGGCAGCGCCGTCACAATGGTCTGCGCGGAAAAGCGCGTCACCATTCCCTACGGCGTTGTCGAAACGGGGGAGGGCGGCGTCATCACCGCCATGCGGGAGAAACCGGCGTTCCAGTTCCTGACCAACACCGGGTTGTATCTGGTGGAGCCGGAGGTGCTGGGGGACATCGGGGAGGACGAGGTCATCGGCTTTCCCGACATCATCGAGCGGCAACGGCGCAAGGGCCGCCGCGTGAGCGCCTACACGGTGGGCGAGGAGGACTGGCTGGACATGGGCCAGCTGGACGAGTTGGAAAAAATGCGGGAGCGGCTCTACGGGAAACCGTGAGCCGTGACCGGCATACGAAAAAGAATCGATGTATTAGGTAATTTGTATTCATGGACATGTAAAGGAGTAGTTTTATGAGCAGTCAAGACCGCTGTTTTATTATTACGCCCATAGGTGACGATTCTGATCCTATACGTCGGCATATTGAAGGTATCATTGAAGCGGCAATTCGGCCCGCGCTTGGTGCCAAATATGATTTGATCGTGGCTCATAAGATCAGTGAACCCGGTTCGATCACGAAGCAAATTATCAAAGAGATATACGCAGACAAGCTGGCCATCGCTAATTTGACGAATAAGAATCCAAACGTGATGTACGAGTTGGCTTTTCGGCACAGCCTTGGCAAGCCTGTCATAATGATTGCGGACAAGGGGACGCCTCTGCCTTCTGACATCATAATGGAACGGACGATTTTTTACCAAAATGATGCGCAAGGTGTACTGGAGTTGAGAGATAATATTATCGCGGCAGAGGCTAAAATTGATTTTGATAAAGAAAGCAGTCCGATATACGATGTCATTCAAGAGCACGATAGAGAAGCCCAAATAATAAAATTATCTGAAGCCAAATTTCCAGATCAATCCGATCAAGAGAATTCAAACGTTCTATCGTATATTCTACAAAAGCTTAGTAACTTAGAGGACTCGGTTCAATCCATCCGTCCGCTTCCACAGTCTGAGGAAGACCGCATGGTCCCCCAAAGAATCAAACATAGGTTCAGCTACAAAGAAATTTCCAGACCCTATCAATTGGAAAAAATATTTGACAGGCTGCAAAGAGTAAGTATCGTCGATCCGAATGTGATTGTTGAGGATGTTCATATTGATGAGCAGAATAAAGAAATAACGGTCTTCACCAGACTGCTGGCGAGGATTTCTGTACCGACGGTGAATCACTATTTTGAGAAAATACTAAGCGAGTTCGGTTTTACGGGGATAAAGTTTTTGTCCCGCAGCCGCCCTTATGCACCATAATTTCATAATGACCATATCCAAGATAAGGCTCTTCGCAGCCTGCGATCCGCAAGGATGAACACCTGACACATTGCGCTGAAAGCCATCCGGGAAAAGCTGGATGGTTTTTTTGCGCAGATAGCCTGAATAGCAGCCGTTAAAACTAACAGCCTATAAAACCACGAGCGTTGTTTTTAGTCGAAAGCTGTGGTATGATGAAAGATAAATAAGCGAACCATGCCGCCGGGGCCGACCGCCCCGGCGAAGCTTGAAAAGGTGCGGAAAAAATATGTTTCATTTAGATCAATTCATCAGTCAATACGTCACCAAGCGCCCGGTGTCCATGTTCAGCGCCGACATCGAGGCCAACCGGGACGCCCTCACCAAAAAAATCGCCGGAAAGTCGGTGCTCGTCATCGGCGGAGCCGGTTCCATCGGCTCCAGCTTCATCAAGGCGCTGCTGCCCTTCAAGCCCGCGTCGCTGGTGGTGGTGGATTACAACGAAAACGCCCTGGCGGAGCTGACCCGGGATCTTCGCTCCACCAAGGGCATGTATGTGCCGGCGGATTACATCCCCTATCCCATGGATTTCGCGTCGCCGGTCTTTGAGAAGATGTTCCGTGACCGGGGCGGCTTCGATATCGTGGGAAATTTCTCCGCCCATAAGCACGTCCGCTCCGAGAAGGACATTTACAGCGTGGAGGCCCTGCTCCAGAATAACGTCCTCCACGCCAAACGCCTTCTGGATCTGCTGACGGCGTTCCCGCCGGAGGAATACTTCTGCGTATCCACGGATAAGGCCGCGAACCCCGTGAACATCATGGGCGCTTCCAAGCGCATCATGGAGGACGTGATCTTCAGCTATTCGGACAAATTCCCGGTGAAAACGGCCCGGTTCGCCAATGTGGCCTTTTCCAACGGCTCTCTGCCCGCCGGTTTTCTGGCACGGCTCTCCAAACTCCAGCCACTGTCCGCCCCCTCCGACGTGAGACGCTACTTCGTCAGTCCAGAGGAATCCGGGCAGATCTGCCTGCTGTCCTGCATGCTGGGGGAAAACCGGGCCATCTTCTTCCCGAAGCTGGCCGAGGCCCAGATGATGACCTTTGACGCCATCGGCACCGCGCTTTTGAAGGCCCACGGCTACGAAGTGCTGGAATGTGCCTCGGATGAGGAGGCCATCGACCGGGCCGAAGAACTGAAGCACGGCAGTACCCTGTATCCCGTCCATTACGCGGTGTCGGACACCTCCGGCGAAAAGGCCTTTGAGGAATTCGTGACGGAGGAGGAAACGGCGGATATGGACCGTTTCCAGTCTCTGGGCGTCATCACCGGGAAAGCCGTTCCCGACAAGGAACGGGTGGAAACGCTTTTCCGTGAGCTGACCGCCGCCTTCGCCGGGCCGCACCCCACAAAGGACGAGATCATCGCCATCATGGCGGCGTATCTGCCGAATTTTGAGCACATCGAGACCGGAAAGGGTCTGGACAGCAAAATGTAATTTCGCCTGTGGGCGATCAAACAGGAAAGGGTAGGGCATGGATCGGTTTATTCCGCTTTCGATCCCCAATTTTGAGGGGAATGAGAAAAAATATGTAAATGACGCGCTGGATCAGGGGTGGGTCTCCACCGGCGGCGCGTACATCACGAAGCTGGAGCAGTCAATGGCCGCTTTTCTGGGCGTTGCAAACACGGCGGCCTGCCAGAGCGGAACCTCCGCCCTCCACCTCTCCCTTGTGGAGGCCGGGGTGAAGCCCGGCGACGTGGTGCTCGTTCCGCCCCTGACCTTCATCGCCGCGGTGAATCCGGTGAAATACCAGTTCGCCACGCCGGTGTTCATCGACTGCGACGACAGCTTCTGTATGGATCCCAAAAAGCTGAAAGCCTTCTGTGAGGAGGCCTGCTCATGGGACGGGAGCACCCTGACCCACAACGGCGCCGCGGTGAAGGCCCTCGTGGTGGTCCATGTGTTCGGCAACATGGCCGACATGGAGGCCATCATGGAAATTGCCGAGACCTATGGCCTCAAGGTGATCGAAGACGCTACCGAGGCTCTGGGAACGAAATACACGGAGGGCCGTTACGCCGGCCGTTATGCCGGTACCATCGGCGATTTCGGCTGTTTCAGCTTCAACGGCAACAAGATCATCACCACCGGAGGCGGTGGAGCCGTGACGGCGAGGGTGCCTGCCACCGTGGATCATATCCGCTTCCTGTCCACGCAGGCCAAGACGGATCCCCACTACTATATCCACGACGAGGTCGGCTACAACTACCGGATGACGAACCTGCAAGCCGCTCTGGGCGTGGCCCAGATGGAGGAACTGCCGGAATTCATCCGCCGGAAGCAGCGCAATTATGAGCTTTACAAGGAACTGTTCCATGGTTTTGCGTACGGTACGCTGATGCCCTTCCGGGCGGGGACCGACTCCAACAAGTGGTTTTACAGCCTTTGCATCGACCGGTCCCGGATCACGGCCTCCATGCGGGAGATCATTGTCGCCCTCCATGACAAGGGCATCGAGACCCGGGCCATCTGGGGCCTTATCAACGAGCAGAAGCCCTACGAACATGAAGAAACATACCATCTGGAAAAAGCGCCCTATTACGCCGACCGCATCCTGAATATCCCATCCTCCACGCAGATCACGGAGGACGAGATCCGCTATGTGGCCGACGAGGTGAAGAAACTGCTCAGCGCTTTGGCCGAGGGCTGACCGCAGGGTCTTTCCCTGATAGGAGGGCCTGACCGTCTCCGCGCAGCGCGACGGATCAATGAATCTGAAAAACACGGGGAGAAGCTGTATGGGAAACAGAAAGCTGTTATTGGTCGGGGGGGGCGGTCATTGCCGCTCCGTTCTGGACTGCGTTCTGCGCTCCGGCGCGTATGATGCCATCGGCATCGTAGAACGGGAGGGAGCGGCAGATAAAACCGTTTTGGGCGTTCCCGTCGTGGGCCATGACGCAGACCTCCCGCGGCTGCTGGCAGACGGCTGGCACTACGCGGCGGTCACGCTGGGTAGCATCGGCGCCCCCACGCGGCGGCGCGCCCTCTGTCAGCAGCTCAAGGCGCTGGGTTTTCAACTTCCGGTGCTTGCCGACCCGTCCGCCGTCATCAGCAGCCATGCCGAACTTGCCGAGGGAGCATTCGTCGGTAAACGCGCGGTCATCAACGCGGGAAGCTCCGTGGGCGCGTGCGCCATCCTCAACACCGGAAGCGTCATCGAGCATGACTGCACGGTGGGTGACTTCGTTCATGTCAGTCCCGGCGCGGTGCTCTGCGGCGCGGTGCAGGCGGAAGCAAACGCCCATGTAGGGGCGGGAGCCGTGGTCATGCAGGGCGTCCGGATCGGGCGCGATTCCATCATCGGCGCGGGCAGCGTCATCATTCGGGATGTTCCCGCCGATTGCACCGTGGTGGGAAATCCCGGCAGGATCTTAGAGAGGAAGTAACGATGGGCGTATATATCATCGCCGAAGCGGGCGTGAATCACAACGGCAGCTTTGACCTGGCGTGCCGTCTGGTGGCCGCCGCCAAGACCGCGGGTGCGGACTGCATCAAATTTCAGACCTTTCGAGCCCAGAATCTGGTTTCCCGGAACGCCGGAAAAGCGGACTATCAAAAGGATACCACAGGAGGCGGCTCTCAGGCTGATATGCTCACCAAGCTGGAACTTTCCTACGATGCCTTTTCACGCTTGAAGCAATACTGCGAGGAGGTGGGCATCACCTTCCTCTCCACGCCCTTCGATCTGGAAAGCGCCGCTTTCCTTGACGAGCTGGGCGTCCCCTTCTGGAAGATTCCCTCCGGCGAGGTCACGAACCTGCCCTATCTGGAGGCGCTGGCGAAAACTGGACGGCCGGTGGTGATGTCCACGGGAATGTGCGAAATGGGGGAGATTGAGGCGGCCATCCGTGTGCTCCGGGAACATGGAACCTCCGACATCCGGCTGCTCCACTGCAACACGGAGTACCCCACGCCCTTTGCGGATGTCAACCTCCGGGCCATGGAGACCATGCGCCGGGCTTTCGGCGTAGAGGTGGGCTATTCCGACCATACGAAGGGCATCGAGGTCCCCATTGCCGCCGTGGCGCTGGGAGCCACGATCATCGAAAAGCACTTCACCCTGAACCGGAACATGGAGGGCCCTGACCACAAGGCCAGTCTGGAGCCAGACGAGCTGGCCGCCATGGTCTCCGCCATCCGCAACATCGAGCAGGCGCTGGGCAGCGGTGAAAAGACCGTCAGCCCGTCGGAGCGGAAAAACATCGCCGTGGCCAGAAAGAGCATCGTGGCAAAGCGCGCCATCAAGGCTGGTGAACGGCTGACGGAGGAGAACCTCACCGTCAAGCGCCCCGGCAGCGGCGTCAGCCCTATGAGATGGAGGGACGTTCTCGGAACGGCCGCCATTCGTGACTTTGAAGAGGACGAGATGATAGAAGTATGAAGTATACCGTCTGCGCCGTCACCGGCTCCCGTGCGGAGTTCGGCATCCTGTTGCCGCTGCTGCTGCGGCTGAATGACTGCCCGGAGATCGAATTCCGTCTGGCAGTCACCGGCAGCCATCTCAGCACCGCCTACGGGCACACGCTGGACGAGATCCGGCGGACCGGACTGCCCATTCACGCAAGAATCCCCCTGCCCTTAGGGGAGGGGGATGATAAAGCTCACATGATCCAAGCCGCCGGTGCGGCCATGAGCGCCTTTGCTGATTATTTCTCCGCCCACCGTCCCGACCTTCTGGTGGTGCTGGGAGACCGCTATGAGATCTTCGCCGTATCCGCCGCGGCAGCCATGCTGGGTATTCCCATCGCCCACCTCCACGGCGGCGAGACCACGGAGGGCGCAGTGGACGAATTCCTGCGTCACTCCATCACAAAAATGAGTTATCTGCACTTTGTTTCCTGCGAGGCTTACCGCCGTCGCGTCATCCAACTGGGCGAAGCGCCGGAGCGGGTATTCAACGTCGGCGCGCTGAGCACCGAAAACTGCCTGCGCACGCCGCTCCTCTCTGTGGAGGAGCTGTCGGAAAGCCTGCAATTTGACCTGACCGCCGGGCCTTACAGCGTGGTCACCTTCCACCCCGTCACGCTGGAGGACAACACCGCTGAGCGGCAGCTCCATGAGCTGATCGCCGCCATGGACGCGTTCCCCGCCATGTCTTATATCGTCACGCTGGCCAACGCCGACGCGGGTGGGCGGGCCATCAACGCCATCTGGCAGGCCGAGGGTGCCAGCCGGAAAAACTGGCTGGTGGTACCCTCTCTCGGGATGCGGCGCTATCTCTCCGCCCTCAAGGGCGCGGAAATGATGCTGGGCAATTCCTCCAGCGGCATTACAGAGGCCCCCGCCATGCACATCCCCACGGTCAACATCGGCGACCGCCAGAAGGGGCGGATGCGCGCCGAAAGCGTCATCGACTGCCCGCCGGAGCGGGCGGCAATCACGGCGACTATGAAAACGGCCATGACCCCGGAATTCAAGGCCATTGCCGCCAATACCGAATCCCCCTTTGGCGACGGCCGCACCTCGGAGAAGATCTTATCGGAGCTGCTGCGCTTTCTCCGCAGCGCCCCTCATAACACGAAAAAAACCTTCTATGACCTTCCCGACAGCAGATCCATAAATCCCGCCCTGTGAGGTAATTGTAATGAACGAGTTCCAAAAAAAAGAATTAGAAGTCTTTCAGGAAGTAGAAAAAGTCCTGACCAGGCACGGCCTCCGGTATTTCGCTATCGGAGGAACCTGCATCGGCGCGATTCGCCACCACGGTTTTATTCCGTGGGACGATGATATTGACATTGCCATGCCCAGAAAGGACTATGAAGCGTTCCGAACGGCCTACTATAAGGAGCTTCCGTCTTATTACAGAAAATTGGATTGGGAAACATCCCCCAATATCGACATTCTTTTTACGAAGATATTCGACTCGCGAACCACCTTCGTTGAAAAAACTTATGAAAAATTCCCGGACTGTTACACAGGCGTTTTTATTGATATTATGCCGATAGACGGACTCCCGGAAGATGAAGAAGCAAGAAATACGCTGGTCGATCGCTGCGCAAAATGGAATTTGCTCAACTACATCCTCAAGCGGCGCACAGATAAGGTCAACAGCTTCAACCGTCTGTGCAAGGAGTCGGTCAAGAACCTGATCACGTTTTGCGTGTCCCTGCTGCCGGACGGGAAAAGCCGGTATATCAAGAAGATCGAACGCAGTCTCGCGCCATACGATTTTGACAGTTCCAGCAAGGTGTATTTCACATGGCGGGGGAAAAAGTCGAGTTACGAAGTGGTATTTGACCAGACGGCGTTTGCCTCTGCCATAGACGTTCCCTTTGAACACACGACCATGCGCGTGCCCGTTGATTATGATGCGTATTTGACCGCGGATTTTGGCGATTATATGTGCCTTCCCCCGGAGGAAAAGCGGCAGGGCGGCCACGAAACCTGTTTTTGCGATTTAAATAAACCTGTTTCGTATTATGCGGAGAGGAAAAAGAGAGGGGAAATTTAAGATGTTGATCGGATATACGGCCGGTGTTTATGATCTGTTCCACATTGGCCACCTCAATCTGCTGAAAAACGCAAAAGCGATGTGCGATAAGTTAGTTGTCGGTGTAACAACGGATGATTTGGTATCCTACAAGGGAAAGAAAGCCATGATCCCCTTTGAGGACCGCATTGAGATCGTCCGCAGCATTAAATATGTGGATGCGGTAGTCCCTCAGTCCGACATGGATAAGCTAACGATGTGTAAAAAACTGGGTGCGCAGATACTCTTTGTGGGAGACGACTGGTACGGCACTGAAAAATGGAAGAAATATGAGGAAGAATTCAAGCAGGCCGGCATTCAAATCGTCTACTTCCCTTATACCAAGGGTGTCTCCTCTACTCTGATTACAAAGACTCTGGAAACGGTACGGGATAATCCCGCCTCCCGCATTCACATTAATCCCTGATCCGGTATGGCTTCTTCGGGGGAAGAAAGGAATATTTATATGGTTGGCAAGCAGTATTGCATGAGTTCTTATCTGGCCTTTCGCTACATTGAGGACAATGAGCGGGATTTTTACGAGGGACTGCGTCATAAGGTCATGCCGGTAGTTCCGGAAGAAGAAAAAACATCGGTCAAAAGTGCCGAGGATATCGACCGCGCGATTCAGGCGGTATTCGATCGTCTCTCCGGCCAGCATTTGGGGATCCTTCTCAGCGGCGGCATGGATTCAGCATGCCTTGCGTCCTACATGCCGGGCGCGGACGCCTATACCTTTCGCTTTTTAGGCGGAGCGTTTCAAACGGAGGAGTTGGCTCGGGCGGAGTATTTTGCCGATCGGTATCACCTGACCCTGCATTATGTGGATATCGACTGGCACACGGTGGAGGATCATCTGGAGCCTGTCATGCGGGCAAAAGCCGCACCGGTCCACTCCATTGAGCCGCAGATCTATCAGGCGGCGCTCCAAGCCAAGGCAGATGGGGTGGAGCGTATGATTGTCGGCGAAAGCGCAGATCTGATCTTTGGAGGGATGGATCAGTTATTGTCGAAGGATTGGTCCGTGGAAGAATTTAATCAGCGTTATACCTTCACAAACCCTGCTGCCGTTTTGAAGCAGCCTGTCGATATGGGCTACCTGTTTGAACGCTATCGCAGTGGCGACCGCATTGACCTGTTGTCATTTATGGATCATGTTTTTTCAGTGGAAAGCTCCAGTTCTTATTGGAACGCATTTTCAGTAGCCGCTCTCCCATATACAGATCCCTATGCAAAACTGATCATGGCAGAACCTCTTGATATGCAGCGCGTACGCAACGGCGAACCCAAGTATCTGATCCGCCAGCTTTTTTCCATGAAGTATCCTGAGATCCCTGTTCCAAACAAAAACCCCATGCCCCGCCCTGTGGACGCATATTTTCAAAACTGGAACGGCCCGGTCCGCCCGGAATTCAAAAAGGATTTGGACATGTCGGCTTTCACAGGCAATCAGAAATGGCAGATGTATTGTCTGGAACGGTTTTTAAACCTCTACGAACCGTATCATGCTGACTGACGCTTGACTTTTACGTCCTGCCGCCGAAGCAATAAGGAGGTTCCCATGCCTCCCCTAAATTTATGATCTGTGAAAGGATGGCCTCTATGGATATTCTCGTCATCGGCCTCGGTTCTATGGGAAAGCGGCGGGTGCGTCTGCTGCGGCGCTTGCGCCCTGACAGCCGCATCATCGGCGTAGACGCCCGGGAGGACCGCCGTGCGGAGGCCGCCGCGCTGTACGGCATTGCCACCGCCGCATCGTTGGACGAGGCATTCGCCGAAGGCGGTCTCAAATACGCCTTCATCTGCACCTCGCCCCTGAGCCACGCCGCGCTCATCTCCCAATGTCTGAAGCGTGGTCTTCACGTCTTTACGGAGATCAACCTCGTCAGCGACGGCTACGGGGAAAATCAGAAGCTGGCAGGGGAACAGGGGGTAACGCTGTTCCTGTCCTCCACGCCGCTGTTCCGCCGTGAGATGAATTATGTGACGCAGGCGGTCCGGTCTGCTGACAGTCCCATTTCCTATTCCTACCATGTGGGCCAGTACCTGCCGGACTGGCACCCCTGGGAAAACTACACAGACTTCTTCCTCGGCGACGTCCGCACCAACGGCTGCCGGGAGCTTATGGCCATTGAGCTGCCGTGGATCTGCCGCGCTTTCAGTCCTATCAAGGACATTCAGGTGAAAAAGGGAAAGAAAACCGCGTTGAAAACACCCTGCCCGGACAGCTACCTCCTTTTGCTTGAGCACGAGAACGGCACGCAGGGCGTTTTACTGATAGATGTGGTCAGCCGAAAGGCCGTCAGGAATCTGGAGGTATTCGGCGAGGATCTCTACCTCTCCTGGGACGGCACCGAAGCCGGCCTGAAGCGCTGGAATATTCAGGAAAAGCGGGAGGAGCCTGTTACGCTGTATACCTCTGTGGAAAAGCAGGAGGGCTATGCCGCCTTTATCGCGGAGGAGGCATATCTGAACGAGCTGACCGCCTTTTTTGACGTGGTGGACAACAGCGCGCCGCTGCCCTACACCTTTGATGAGGACCAGCACCTGCTGGATCTTATTGACCGGATCGAGGGGGAATAAGCGTTGCTGAAAATCGCCTTTGTCGGCTTTGGCTCTATTGCCAGACGGCACATTTTAAATTTGCATACCCTGTTGGGGCGGCGCGGTACAGCCCATGAGATCGACGTGTACCGGCGGGGCAAGCGTCCCATCGACGATCCCGCCGCTGCCAAAGCGGTCTCCCATATTTATGACGCCTTGGAGGTCGGAAAACAGGAATACGACATTCTTTTTATCACCAATCCCACCTCAGCGCACTATGAGACTCTGCGGCAGTGGGCGCCGTATGCGAGAAGTGTTTTCATTGAAAAGCCGGTGTTCGATGACCCGGATCAGGACTTGTCCGCGCTGCCTCTGCGTCCGGACGGCGTTTACTATGTTGCCTGCCCTCTGCGCTATAACCCCGTGCTGCAATACGCCAAAACGCGCATCGACATGGCGCGAGTCTTTTCCGCCCGGGCCATCAGCTCCAGCTATCTGCCGGACTGGCGGCCGGGGACGGATTACCGCGCCTGTTACAGCGCCCATAGGGACATGGGCGGCGGCGTGGCTATCGATTTGGTGCATGAGTGGGACTATCTGACGTGGCTCATGGGCTTCCCTCAGGAGGTCCGCTATTTCGGCGGCACCTTCTCCGCGCTGGAGATCGACAGCGATGATCTGGCGGTCTATATGGGCAGATACTCCAACCGCATCGTGGAGCTGCATCTGGATTACTTCGGCCGCAGATCACAGCGGACGCTGGAGCTTTTTACCGCAGGTGAGGTCATTACGCTGGATCTGCTGGCAGGGACCGTTTCTTCCGCCAGCGGCGGAAATTGCCACACCACGCACTTGGATGCAGCGCGGAACAATTATCAGACTGCGGAGCTGGCACATTTTCTGGACATCATCGAGGGGCACGTCCCCAATGACAATACGATTGAAAACGCCACGCGGGTATTGCGGCTGGCGCAAAAAGGAGAGGTTTGATATGGCGATCCTGTTCACCGTCTGCGGCCGGGCAGGCTCCAAGGGCTTTCGGAGCAAGAATTTAAAGGACTTTCTGGGCGTACCGCTGGTGTACTATACGCTGGCGGCCATCCGCCTGTGGCAGCAGCGCACCGATGAGGAGATCGACGTGGTCCTGAACACCGACAGCGAGGCGCTCTGCGGCATCGTCACCGCCCAGAAAAGCCTGCCGGTACAGCTCATTCACCGCCGCGCGGAGCTTGGCGGCGATACCGTGCCTAAGGTTGCCGTGATCCGGGACTGTCTGGATCAGATGGAGGCCCGCACCGGAAAGACATACGAAATGGTGGTGGATCTGGACATCACCTCTCCGCTGCGCACGGTTGACGATGTGGCCGCCGCCATTGAAAAAAAGCGGGCACGGGCAGACACCGATGTTGTCTATTCCGTCACCGGTTCCCGCCGCAACCCCTATTTCAACATGGTTTGCCAGCGGGACGGCTTTTTCACCAAGGCGATCCCCAGCCATTACACCGCCCGCCAGCAGGCGCCGGTATTCTATGATATGAACGCCTCCATCTACGCCTATTCTTCCCGTGCCCTGCGGGAAAAGGAATCGTCGGTCTTTTTCAATGACCGCTGCGACGCCGTTGTGATGAAGGACACTGCCGTTCTGGACATCGACTCGGAAGAGGATTACAAGCTGATGCAGGTCATTGCAAGCTGCCTGTTTGAACAAGACCCCGCTTTTGGGGCGGTCCGGAAAGCGGCGCAGGCCCTGCATTGAGTGAAGGGCGGCGCTGCGCCGCGGAACAAGGCAAACTATGTTATCATACATAAAACATGCTTCTTAAAAACAATTCGACAGGGAGTGGTTGGCTTGTGTGTTTTTTGTCCGAGAAAAAATATTCAGCGCGATGCCGTGCGAATTGCGCAGCGGAAAGAATGGAACGTTATTTTAGAGGAATTTGAAGACATAGAACCTGACAATGTTACCCTCCTGATCCGCCACAGTTCTGATAACTACATCGTATTTATTGACGGGGATTCTGAAGTTGATTACGAAACGACAGATGCCTATGATGAGGCGCATCCTTCGCACGAGGTTCGGCTCAGTACTATCTACAACCGCATCGAAGACCTTGAGCATCGGCCTGCCGTGCAGTATTTGTCCGCCAAAAACCAGAAAGCGTTGGTTCGTCTGCTCGGAAATGCCCTCGCTGCGGAATTAGATATGGCTCAGTCTGAGGCAGACAAAACCATCCAAATGGCCGAGCAATTCCTCAAACAGCGAACGATTGAGATCTCTCGCCGCTGGCTTTTGCTCAGTGCGTTTGGCGCTGCCGCGATCTCTTTGGCGTTATGGCACTGGCTCATGCCAAAAGATTTTCTGTTCTTTGGTTGTCTTGGGGCGTTTTTCTCCATCCTCTGTAAAACCGGCAAGCTGGACTACGACTGCGAAGCAGGCATGTTCCTGAATATTCTGGAGGTGATCTCCCGCTTTTTCGCGGCTATGATCTCCGCCTATCTTGCGGGTAAGTTATTTGAGGCGGATCTCCTCTTTACAGCACTCAGAGAGATCAAAACAGTCTCCGTTCTGCCCCTTATCTATTTTGCCGCAGGATTTAGTGAGCGGCTGATCCCCTCGATCGTTACTACATTAGGAGGAAAAGAAAAATATGAAGCGTAAAATGCTGATCATTGCCAATCCGGGAGAACGCGATGCTGAAAACTATTGTGAAGGCGTAAATCAGGACGTTACCCGGTATCAGTGCTTTTTCACATCGATCCAGGGCGGCGCGTGGAAATCCGATGAAATCAAAACGCTGATTTGTCCGGAGCCATGGGAAGTGGCTCTCGCGCTCAGTGAGTTGAAGTCGGCTGAGTATTCGATGGTCATCTTTTGCGGGCATGGATATTCCCGCAAAAACGGAACAACGATGGTCGAGCTCTATAAAGACTGCGATTACGATTCAAATAACTTTAATCAGGGCGCAGAACGGCATACCGTTATTTTAGACTGCTGTCGGGTTGTCTACGAGCCAGTCTCTGAAAGCGTTCTGAACCATTATGAGTTCCGGGCGTCTTCTGATCATTCCGCCGCTCTGCAACACGCGAGAGACGTGTTTGATGATGCTGTCCGGCGGTGTCCATCCGGTCTTGTCGTTTTATATGCTTGCAGCAAGGGGGAAACCGCCGGGGATAACGAGGAGACCGGCGGTGTCTACAGTCATGCGCTCCGCTCTGCGGCACTTCAACTGAGTAAAACGCTTTCTGCTTCTAAAACTGAAAGTGTTGTTCGCGTACATAATGATGCAGCTCAAGCCGTACGTCACGAGACCGGCGGCCATCAAAACCCGACCATTACAAAGCCGCGCAGTGAGCCGTATTTCCCATTCTGTGTTTCATTGAATACCGCCAGCTATATGCATCGGTAAGAGCGAGTATTTTTATCTGCACCGCATAAGCACCCAACCGACTGAACACTCCAAAACCTTCACACACCGATCTTTCATAAGAACCGGGGGAGACAGAGCCGCGCTCTGCCTCCCCCGGATTTTTGCCCCCGGTGACGCGCCGTTGTTCCCTGATGCGCTCCCCCGAATTGAACCCAAAAACTGAACCGCTTATCCAGCGGGCCGCCCACGGCGGCAGGTACACTGTTCAGAGAGGACGTTCAGCGTCCGAATCAACAAAAGGGGGAATCCGATGAATCTGACACAAATGAAAAACACGGTGCTGGCGGTGCTGGCCGCGGCCGGCTCCGCCGTCGCTCAGGCGCTGGGAGGCTGGGACGTGGCGCTCAAAGTTCTGATCTGCTTCATGGCGCTGGACTACGTCACCGGCTGGCTGGTGGCGGCCGTCTGGCACAAGTCGGCAAAGAGCAAGACCGGGGCGCTGGACTCCAAGGCCAGCTACAAGGGTCTGGTGAAAAAGGGCGTCATGCTGGCGCTGGTGTGGATGGCGGCGCTGCTGGATCAGGCCACCCACAGCGATTTCGTCCGGGACGCGGTATGTCTGTTCTTCATCGCCAACGAGGGCCTTTCCGTACTGGAAAACACGGCGGTGATGGGCGTTCCGTACCCGGCCTTCGTGAAAAATATGCTGGACGCGCTGCACCAGACCGGCGATCAGGGCAAGGGCACGGAGGCCCGCACATGAGCACGAGAGCGGGCACCGTCCCGCTCTCCGACCTCCAATTTTTGAAGATCTATTTCAACCGGAAGCGTCTCCGCTCCACCACGGCCAACCTGCGGAAAATGCTGGCGGAGACGGGCGGGGACGCCATCTGCAACGGCTCCATTTTTCTGCGGGATCTGTCACCGGCCTGCCACCTGAAAGCAGACGGCAAGGTTCACAAAGCCCCGAACTACCGGGCGTGGGCCATCAGCTGGAACAACCCGGCGGACTTTGGCGTGAAAACCGTACCCAATGGGGACGCGAACTACATGGAGTGCGTCCACCTCATCATCGGCGGGAAGAAGATCCGCCCCGTCACCTGCGGAGCGGATATGCGCTACCGCGCCCCACGGACGGCCATCGGCACCAAGGACGGGCGGTTCGCCTACTATGTGAGCAAGGACCGGCACACGCCGGAGCAGCTCCGGGACCTGCTGGCGTCCTCCGGCTGGGACAACGCCATTATGATGGACGGAGGCGGGTCTGCCTGTTTCATGGATGCGGCAGGGGAGGGCATCGCCGGGGACGGGCGGGTGATCCCGTTCTTCCTGGTCTGGAAGCTGAAACGTGAAAAAACAAGCGAACCGAAAGGAGAGAGGCCTATGGTCGAGATCAACGCCTATTCCAAGGCGAAGGACGGCGGCAAAAAGCTGTCCGCCAACTTTACCGTGAAAGAATTTGCCTGCAAGGACGGCAGTGACGCCGTTCTGACCGCCCCCCGGCTGGTGATGGTGCTGCAAAGCATCCGCAGCCATTTTGCCGCCCCGGTGGTCATCCACAGCGCCTACCGGACGCCCCAGTACAACGCCAAGGTGGGCGGTGCGGCCCACAGCCAGCACTGCTACGGCACGGCGGCTGACATTTCCGTGAAGGGCCAGACCCCGGCAGCGGTGGCGGCGTTCGCAAGAGAACTCATGCCGGACTGGGGTGGCGTGGGCGTGTACGCCGGACAGGGCTTCACCCACGTTGACGTGCGGGAGATCCGGGCCGACTGGACCGGCTGAGGAGCTTTACGGCTGCCAATCGGCCAACTTATCCGTTATCAAAGAAACATCGGCAGAGGACAACCTCTGCCGATGTTTGTATGCCTTAATGCCTTTACACCTTAGTCTGCCAAAAGGGAAGGGGATACTCGCCTCCGTTACCGCCCGCAGCACTTCTTGAACTTCTTTCCGCTGCCGCAGGGACAGGGATCATTCCGGCCGATCTTCTTTCTGCCGGTCCCGTCCGCTGTCGGCGCGCCCCGGTAATAGAGCGCGGCCAGCTCGTTGGGCGTGTAGCCCTTGTTGGCCCAGAGCCGGGTGTTGTTTTTGACGGACATCATCACCTTCACGAAGGCTTCTACGGCGCTGCCGTCAAGCTCCGCGTCATAGTCGCTCAGAATATCGAAGATCTGCTCCATGCCGGCTTCCACAACGCAGGCGTACTGGATCTCCCCGGCAATCTCCTCCGCGTCCCGGCGGGGCTGATGCCCCTCGTTCATCAAAAAGGCGGTCAGGGCGTCCATCTGCGGTGTGCGCTCATAGTAGCTCCAGTCGGCATAGCGCAGCAGCGCGTCTTTTTCCGGAATATACCGGGGCTTTCCTCCGCATTGGCGCATCAGATCCCGCACATCCTCAAAGTCGTTCTCCTCGAACTCTCCGCAGACGATATACTCCTCCCAGAAGCAGTAGGGCGTGCCCACGGCTACATGGCGGAGCAACGCCGGGAACAGTTCCTCCTCTGAGGTGGGCTGGCTGTTCTGCCGGTTGAAGATGTCCACCAGATCCGGCTGGCTGATAGCGCCGTACAGATGGACCGCGGCCATGGCATAACTGTCCAGCAGGTCATAGCACGCCTTTCGCTCCGTGAAGCCTTCCCGCTCCAGCTGATGAAACACCTTGCTGATCTCGGTGGGAACCGTCACGATCAGATCCTCCTGAGAAGCATCGCAGACAAGGTAGCCCAGATCCTCCAGCAGACTGCACTGCTCGGGCAGGGCCTTCTTCACCTTCACCGGCTCCCGGCTCCTTGCCACCCGCCTGAACAGCAGGAAAGTCGGCTGGTCGATGATGTAGAGAAGCTCCTCCATGCGCCCCGGCTCCCGGAGGGCGGCGCTTACCGCCTGTACCAGCGCGGGCTTGTTCATTTTGGAGTAGCCCTTAATATAGTAATTCTTTGCCAGTTCCTTCAGCCTCGCCGCGCTTGCATCCGCCAGCACCGCTTCAATGGCAGGCTTTTCCACTTTACTCAGTACCATATTGCTCTCCCTCATCCGAATCCTGTGCTCCATACTGCTTCCCCATGGAAGCCGATGCGGTTTCTCATCTATCTGTCAGCGGAGCCGTGCTCTGTTTTATCCAGTGTAGCACATTTTTCCAGAAAATGAAGCACAAATTCCATAAAACCGCCTTGTTCCATGATTTTCGCTCAAAAATATCGGCACACCTCCAAAAGAGGTGTGCCGCTCCTGCTTTATGTCCATTTTTATCGGTCGCTCACGGCCTCGACGATCTCCGCTCTCTGTTCCGCCGTCAGGCGGGGATAGTCCTTCAAAACCTCGGTCAGTTCTTCGCCCGCCTCCACGCGGCGGCGTACCACGCGGTACAGCAGCTTCAGCTTCAGCATCATGCTTCCTCACCTCCGAACAGCAGCGCCGCTACCAGCATTTCCAGCTCGTCCAAACGGGTCTCCTGTGTGGGATGTGACGCGCGGTAGTCCGCCCGCAGTGTTTCCGAGCAGTCCGACTTGCCGGACAGCTCATACCCCTCCGCCAGCGGCGCGTATACCGCCCCATCTGCCGTCAGGATACTGTCCGCCGTGTAACTCCGCGCGTTTTCAACGGTCAGTACGGGTGTGTCCGTCCCGATTTTATACAAATACAAGATCATGTCTTCTCTCCTCAGATCAATTTACCGTCCTGTATGATCGCGCCGCCGGAGTTTCTATAATTGGTCGAAGCTCCCAGCGTCGTTGGCACGCCAGCCCCCAGCATCACCAGACCGTTCCAATAGGTATATGCGCCAACGCTGTTGCCGCTGTAATCTGTTTTGGGATTATCTCCATAAATTTCAACACGGCCGCCAAGGTAAGTATGGACTGTATTCTGCAAATCATGAAATGCGCAATTCCCCAAAACAGCAGATGTGTTTGGATATGTGTTTACACCGTTTCCAGCCGTGCCCCCATCTGTTGAAGCATAGCCGTTAAAGGAACAGTCTTGCGCCGATATATGACCGCCGCAGCAGTCGATACAATATGTGTTGGAATCTGCCTCCGCGCCAAGCGCCCACTTCAGATTTTCCAGTGTCACCGGCACGCCGCAATTCTCTATGGAAACGCTCCCTGTAAAGACGCAATCGCCTAAATCGTCCGCGCGGAGGGTAAGACTGCCGCTGCCGTAGAAGTCCTGCATCCGGACGTCCTGCGAACACGTTCCGCTGAGAGTGATGTCATGATGCTCAGTCAGCAAGCGGGGAAGGGAGTTGAGATAGGCTTGCAGCTCCGACGCAGGTATGGTGACGGCTCGGGATGGCACGCCGGTAGCCAGCACCTTTCTTCGCACCGGGCCGCAGTCGCTTTCAGTGATAAGACCGGCAGGGGAGCAGAGCACCTCTGCGCCGCCGTCCTTGCTGACGGTCTGGCGCAGGTAAAACCGCAGCACCGTGTCGCTTCCGGCTTGAATCGTCACCGGCTCGTCCAGCCGATAGACGCTGTACAGGATCTCTCCTTCAGTCGGATCTTCCGCGTAAACGCCAAGCTCCGTCAGCGTGTATGAGGACTCCAATCCCACCGCTGCCAACGTTACGGGCAGAACGGCGGTGTCTCCGGTGCAGCGGGCCTCGCCCACTGTCAGCGTCTGCCGGATCTCCGGCAGCGCCGCGGCGTTGGGGACGTCCGTGGTATGTCCGCTGCCGCCCACCACCCGGGTCACCCGCAGGCAGGCGCCCGCGGCGGTTTTCGCCGTCAGCGCAAGGCCCTTGTTCGTATATGTTCCCTGAATATTCATAGCCCGTCTCCTATCTCAGCCGCCGGATGCCCCGTCTGGGACGCTGGGGCAGGGGGGCCGTCACCACCGGCGCGGAAGCGGGCAGACGGCTTTTCACGTCCTCCGCCAGAGACGCCTGATACGCCGCGCGGAATTCCTCCGTCCGGCGGTCCGTGTCGCCGTCGTCGCCCCCCGCCAGCAGCGGCGCGAAAGACTGGGGCACGCCGCCCCGCTCCAAGGCGGCTCTTGCCCGCTCCACCTGCTCCCGGCGGAGCTTTTCCGCCCGCAGAGTTTCCAGTTCCTGCTTTTCTTCTTCGTTCATATATTACTCCTCCGTCTCCATGGTCTCCTCGGCCTTGCGCCGCAGTTCCTCCTCCGCGTCCTTCACCCACGGCAGCTGTTCCAGAATGGTGCGCTTGGACAGCAGGGGAGAGAGGGACAGCAGCGTGCTCGCCAGCGCCGTGTGATCCTGCGGCAGGTTCTTGTAAAACGTGACCTGCCCCTGTTCCAGCGCCACCGGCGTCCCCAGCAGGGCAAAGCCGCCGGAAAGCGCCGTCAGCAGCCGGTGCAGGCCGTCCAGAAAGCTGCGCTCCTTGGCAAGGCGCACCTGCTCGATGCCCCACAGCTTGTACTGCATCGCCACGCCGGAGGCGTTCCCGGCGAAGCGCTCGTCGGAGAGATCCGGCGTCATGCTCAGTTCCAGAATGCTGCGGCGCAGATTGCTCTCCAGCTGGGCGAGGGCCTCGTGATTCAGATTTTTCACCACGAATTCCGCACGGCCCCCCTCCGCCAGAGAGAGGATGCGGGTGCGGTTGGCCTCGTCGATGTCACCTTGCGTTGTTCCCTGCATCCCGTACAGGGCGAGGAAGGCGTTGGCCACCGACTGCATATCGTCCATAGCCCCGGAGAGCAACAGGTTGTACGCGTCCATCAGACCCGTCACCATCTCGAAATCGCCGCAGGTCTGGCAGTTGTTGTTGAAGGGCACCAGTGCCAGATGCCCCGGCAGATTTTCCTCCGGCGCGCCCAGCGCCACCCGCTGACCGTCCCATGTGAAGGGCGTGACCCGCTCCTCCTCGTAGAGCATCCCGCACACGCTGTCATCCGGGCGCTTGAACAGCCGGACGGCGGCGCGGAGCGGCTCACCGGCCTCGCCGCCGCGGATGCCGAAGCAGGTGAGGGGGTCGCACCGGCATACCCGTACGCCGGACTGTTCCAGCCACACCAGTGCGAAGCCCTCGCCGCAGATGCTCATGTCCCGGCCGATGTCAAAGAGCAGATGATCCATGGGCAGACCGGCATAGATCCGCCCCTCCTCCGGGCGCTCATAGGAAAGGGTGGGGGGCACGCCGAGGAAATACCCGGTCTGCACCTCCGTGATGTAGCGGGGGAAGGGGACCCGCAGCAGATTGTTGGGCCGTCCCCGGACGGCCTCGCCCTTGGGCACGGGCTGCTGACCCTCGTAGTAGTCCCACAGCCGCTCTCTGTGGGGACGGACCCGGTACAAAAAGTCCGACACCGCCCCGGTCAGAGCATCCTCCGTCAGCGGCCCGGCGCAAATGTAGTCCTGTTTCAAATACGCAAACCTCCTCACGATCGCAAAACCCGGCCGGAATGTTCCGCCGCGCACCCGTTTCACCGCGATCAAGCGGCAGCCTTGGCCCCGCCCTGTATGACTTTCTTCGGTGACGCTCTGTGCGCGGCCCGGTGAGCAGACGTTCCCAGATACCCATAGGTATCGCCATGACCCCGGCGGCGATGCCCGACGGCCCGCCGTCCCGGAAAGGTCCTCTATGTTCCGTACTGTCGCCTCTTCCGGCCCTATACTTCTATTGTAAGGACCCTCGCCGCCCTACACGCCGGAACCGGTTCCGAAAAACGCTTCCGTTCTCCACAATGACCTTTTTCATGTCCTGTATCGCATATGCGGCCGATATCAGACGTATGGGCAGCATGACTGCGCGCGCAATCCTTTTGGTATGTTTTTCTTGACTCTATTTTCGAATTCCGTTATCCTGTCTCTATAAATATAACTTCTTTATGCGACAGGAGTGAGAGTTGTGCTGAAGATCTTGATCGTGGACGATGAACCGGATATTTGTGAGCTCATTCATAAGCTGATCGACTGGGAAGCGTTGAAAATGACAAGTCTTGGCTCCAGTCAAAATGGCATAGACGCTATGGAGATCATTCTGCGGCAGAAACCGGATATTGTTATTACAGATATTCAGATGCCGGGAATGACTGGGCTGGAAATGATTGAAAAGGCCAGCCAGCAAAAGCTCCAGACAAAATTTATCGTGATTAGTGGATACCGGGAGTTTGAATATGCCCAGCAGGCGATACGCTTCGGCGTGGAGGACTACCTGCTTAAGCCTATCAGCAAGACCGACCTGAATTTGGTACTGAAACGTCTCCTTCAAGAAAATGGCGCTTTTTTGGAGCGGCGAGCCAGCGAGAACGCCATGCGGAACGAGCTGCGGCAAAAAACGGCGATCCTGCGCGGAAATGAACTGCGGCAGACATTGACAGACTACAGCAGAGCATTTCATAATGAACTCTTTTCTTTTAAGCCCGGCGTTTTTCTGGTCGTGTGTGTTCATGTGAGTTACCGGGATAAGACGGAAATCAACCGCGGCACAATCAGAAACGTCTTGGAGAATATTGCTCTGAGAGTGCAGGCGCTTTTTAAAGATGACGTTTTTGACATGGAATATGTTGTGACGGACTGTAATGCCTACATCCTGACAAACTATTCCGAGGAGTGCCACACCTCCTACAGAGAACGGTGCAGCAGCCTGCAAAGCCTGCTGGGAGATGTTTCCATACAGTATCAGAATCTTCTGATCACATTTGCCATAGGGTCTCCGTATGATACGCCCAAGGACATTTGGAAGGCTTTTGAAAGTGCGGAGGACGCAATTGTCCTGCGGATCTATGCCGGCTCCAGTAAGCTCATTGAGCACCGGAAGCTTCGGGCAGCTCTGCCTGATACGCCGGATTGCAAGTTTTCCGCCGAGGACAGTCAGGCTCTGATCCGGTACATTGAAACCTTGCAAAAAGATGCCGCTCTGGCGCTGATCCGTTCAGTTTACGGAGCATTTCGCACAATGGAGAGCTATCGCCTGGGGAATCTTTTTCGGGTAACGCGGACCATGATCCTTCGGATCCGGCAGGAAGTTGTTAACATGGGACTGCGGGAGAATCTTTCTCCAGCGGAGGAAAAGGAGTCCGGTATTCCCTCAGAGAATATGGTCCACAAACGGCTGGCCAACTGTGACACAGTGGGTGAGCAGGCAGACTTTCTGTGCGAATACGTGTCATCAGAAATCGATTACTGCATGGGGCTGCAGATGAAAAAGGTGGGTGAGCCTATTCGCATCGCTCAGGAATACGTCCGTGCGCATATTGACCGCCAGATCAGTCTGGAGGAGGTTTCGGAACAGGCGTTTGTCAGTGCGGGCTACTTGAGCACTCTTTTTAAAGAACGAACAGGAAAGAACTTCTCGGATTATGTGATCGAAATGCGAATCGAAGAGGCAAAACGCTTGCTCCGCCAGCCCGCTCTCAGCATGAGTGACATCGCAGAGCGCATCGGGTATGCGGACGCACGGCATTTCAGCAAGGTCTTTCAGAAAATGGTCGGGGTAAAGCCGACGGCTTACCGGAAATTCTATGTGTGAGAAGAGGCGTGCCATGAACCATATCCGATCACTATACGGGCGGTTTTTCCTGCGGATCATGGCCGTTTGCTTTCTGCTGGCAGGACTTCTTTTTGTCGCGGCAGCAAGCATACGGGCGGGAAACAGTCAGTTATCCGTATGCCTCATTCTCATTGCCGCGACTGTGCTGCTTCTCTTCTCCGCAATATTGCTGGCAGTGCTTATACGAGCGGCCAGACTGCGAAACAGCAGTGAAAATAGTCAGAATGAAACGCGATTGTCATTTTTGACCGACCTGCTGAACGATGAGCATTATCTTGGCTATTCCCGGCAGGAACTGGCATCCGAAATGCTGAAGACACAGGCGCAGATGAACTCGCTGCAAAGTCAGATCAATCCCCATTTTCTGTATAACACGTTGGAGAGCATTCGCAGCAAGGCACTGCTCCGTGATGAAGAAGAGATCGCAACAATGATCGAAACGCTGGCGCGCCTGTTCCGCTACAATATCAGTCAGAGAAATACAGAGTCGTCCATTCTGGACGAACTGGAAAATGTAAAAAACTATGTCCGTATTCAGAATTACCGATTTCGGGACAAGTTCACGCTGAAGCTGGAACTGGACGATTTGGGAGAACTTCCTGAGAATTATATGATGCCGACGCTGACGCTACAGCCCATTGTGGAAAATGCGATCCATCATGGACTGGAGCCGAAAATCAGCCCGGGCACGATTCTGATACGAGGCTTCCTGACTCAGAGCAAGCTGATCCTTCAGATTCGGGATAATGGCGTTGGTATGTCGTCTGACCAGTTGGACACGCTCCGGGCACGCCTGTTCCAGTCTGATGATCTTGCCCCTGTCCGAAAAGAAGGCGAGGGGGCCCGGCATGGGGCGGGAATTGCTTTGAAAAACGTCCATCAGCGCCTACAGCTGTTCTTTGGCCCTGCCTATGGTCTGGAAATCACCAGTGCCGCCGGCATTGGAACGCAGATCGAATTGTGTATGCCCGCACCGTCGGAAATGAGGGACAGCTATCATGCGGAAAGAGCTTTTTGAATTTCGGCATATTGTCAAGCATATCGGCGGTCATGCGGCGCTGCGGGATGTGTCTTTGCGCTTGTATCAGGATGAGATTACCTTTCTGGTGGGACGGGGCAGCGGAAGATCGGTCTTATCCCAGATGATGATGGGTGAACTTACTCCTGATTCCGGAACCATGCTGCTGTTGGAAAAACCGTATCAGCCGCTTTCCCCTGAGAAGGCCCATGAACGGGGTATCTTCTGCGTTACTCAGAATACAAAGCTGATCCAAAATCTATCACTCAGCGAAAACATCTATATTGCAAGACCGATTTCTGGCATCTGGCACAGGGGTCAGGCGGATGCCTTTGCTCGAATGGCCTGTCAGGAGTGCGACATTCAGTTGGACCTCTCAAAAAAGGCTTCCCACGTCAAGCTGATCGATACGCTGATGGTGTATTGTCTTAGGGCCCTGTTGGTGCGGGCCCAACTGCTGATTTTGGACAATCTTCTGTATCTGCTTTCGGAGAAGGACATTGACCTTTTGTTTCAAAAGCTGAAACTTCTAAAAGAGCGCGGCATCGGGATCCTGGTCATCGAACCAGTCTGCCGGTACGCGCTCCAATATGGCGACCGCACGGTGTTCTTTTCCGATGGACGGATATCCGCTGACTTCTCCGGGAGGGAATACACTGCGGAAATGGCGGATATTTTGCTGAACCGGGGGCAAGCAGCACCGCCTGAAGATCAAGTGAAGCCGTCTGAAAAATTCTCGCGCACACGAGTTTTTTTCTATCCGGAGAAAAACGGGAACGGAAGCCTTCAGCTTGCACCGGGTGAAATCGTATGCGCCAGTTGCCACAGTCCGGAACGATACCAGTGGTATTTGGACACGTTTTTCCTTACGGAGAAAGTGTCTTTGCTGAACCGATATCGAAATCACAGCAGCGTCAGCACACTGACGTTCAAACGCCTGCAATCTGATTATTTTCTGGACTTGTCTTTTGCGGAAAATGTGGCTTTGCCTGCCTATACCCGTATTTCGACGGGAGGGAGGCTTACACCGGGTCAGGCAAAAAAATTTCTGAAAAGCGAGCTTGCCGACACGATTCCGATCCCGAGTGAGCAATGGGGACATCGCCTGAGCCGGTTTGATAACACCGGGCGGGAGTTGGCGGTCCTCTATCGGATGCTGATGGAAAATGTGGACATTTTCGTTTTCGCGGGGATCATGGACCAGCCGAATATGTCGCTGATGGATGATATATGGAAGGTCATCTTTCTGGCATCGGAAATGGGAAAGAGCGTTCTCATGTTTCATCGAAATTATGCTTTGCCTATGCGTAAGCAGGATAGACTTATTTTTTTGGATGAACCGGAAGGGCCCCGCGTGTGATACGCGGGGCCTATTTTTACGAAAATTTCGATTTTTATTGTGCAGAATACACAGTCGCACGTTATGCTCTGCGCAACATTCTGTGAATTGCACACATTTTCCGAAATTTACCGCATTGTCGCTTTTGGACGAACCCTGTATACTTGGGACAAAGGCCAACGAAGAAACTCAAAGGGGGGAAGTGCTATGGAAGAGATCCTCGCAATGGAACACATCACGAAAACCTACCCGGGCGTAAAGGCTTTAGATGATGTCTCCATTTCCTTCATACAGGGAGAGGTCCATGCGGTAATGGGAGAAAACGGCGCCGGAAAGTCAACACTGATGAAGATCCTGAACGGAATGATCCAGGCGGACAGCGGTGATATCCGTTTCCACGGAGAAAAAGTCGCCATCCGAAATCCCAGAGACGCAAGAGCCTTGGGGATCGCCATGATCCATCAGGAGCTCAATCCCATTAAGGATTTGACGGTCGCAGAGAATATGTTTGTGGGAAGGTATCCGCAAAAGGGCTGCTTTGTAGACTGGAGCACCATGTATGACGAGTGCAGAAAGCTCTTCGAGCACTGGAAGGTGGATTTCGACCCTAAACAGAAAGTCCGCACTCTGTCTACCGCTGAGACGCAGATGCTGGAAATCCTGAAAGCGATCTCCTATGATGCGAAGCTTATCATCATGGACGAGCCGACTTCGGCCATCACGGAGAGGGAAGTCCAAAAACTGTTTTCCTTCATTGAAGAGCTGAAGGGTAAGGGTATTACCATTATTATCATCACCCATAAGATCGACGAGGTATTCCATGTGGCAGACCGGGTCTCTGTATTGCGGGATGGAAAATACATAGGAACCAGCGCAATTCAAGAACTGAATCACGACAAGCTGATCTCCATGATGGTTGGCCGGGAGATCTCCAATGTCCATCCGCCCCGGGATTTTCAGGGAGGAGAGATCGTCCTGAAGGTGGAACATCTCCAATGCGGTAAAAAGGTGCGGGATGTCACCTTTGAAGTACACAAGGGCGAAATATTAGGCTTTGCGGGTATTGTGGGTGCCGGGCGCACAGAAACCCTCCGCTGCCTCTTCGGACTGGACCTCGCCGAACAGGGATCTGTGTCCATGGGCGGGAAAGAGATCTCCATCCGCCAGCCGCGGGATGCCATCAAAAACGGGATCGCCATGGTGACGGAGAACCGGAAAGAGGATGGATTGGTGTTGTGCCGCTCCATCATGGAGAACACGGTGCTGCCCTCCACCTATATGAACGCAAAAAACGGTATTCTGAAAAAGAGGGCAGAGTCCGAAATCGCAACGGAAATGTGCCGGAAGCTGCGGGTAAAGACCCCAAGCTATGAAAAAATCGTCAACCAGCTCTCCGGAGGCAATCAGCAGAAAGTCATCATTGCCAAATGGCTGATGATGTATCCGAAGGTCCTGATTTTGGATGAACCGACCCGCGGTATCGACGTGGGAGCAAAAAGTGAGATCTACCAGATCATGAACGAACTGACGGAGCAGGGGGTCTCTATCATTATGATCTCTTCGGATATGGAGGAGATCATGGGAATGGCGGACCGCATCCTGGTCATGTGTGAAGGCAAGATTTCCGGCGAATTGCACAAAGGGGAATATACACAGGAAAAGATCCTGGAATACGCGGCAGAGGTGAAAAAATGAAACAGAAACTTGGAATGAAAGCCAACCGGGCAGAGCTGTTCAGCCGCTTCGGCATCCTTCTGATTTTTGCACTAGTGGTGCTGGTCGCCTCTCTGGTGTCTAACCGTTTTCTCAGCACTGACAACATTTTGAGCGTGTTTACCCAGTGTACGGTCATCGGCGTACTTTCCTGCGGCATGACAATGCTGATCGTCTCAGGCAATACAGACCTGTCGGCTGGCTCCGGTGTGGCGTTGGCAGGCGTGGTGTGCGCATTGGTCATCAATACCTCAGGAAGCTGGGTTTTAGCAGTGTTGGCAACCGTGGCCGTCATGCTGCTGACCAGCGCGCTCCAGGGTATACTGGTCTCCTACTGTGCCCTGGTTCCCTTCATCGTTACGCTGGCGGGACAGCTGGCATTCCGCGGCGCAGCTCAGGTGCTCTCCGGCGGCGCGCCGATCATTGGTGTAGGAGCCATCGCGAAAATCTCCAGCGGCAAGCTATTCGGAGTTTCATGGCTGATCATCATCACCATTCTGATGGTGCTCTTTACCTGGCTGATAATGAACTACACATCTTTTGGCCGGTACATTTATGCCACCGGCGGAAACAGCGAGGCAGCAACGGCGGCAGGCATCAACGTCAAGCTGATGATCCTCTTCGCCTACCTGTACATGGGCGTCTGCACGGCACTGGCCGGTATCATGCTGGCGGCTCGCACCAACAGCGGTCAGCCGACGGCGGCTCAGGCTTATGAGTTTGACGCCATCATCGCCTGCGTCCTGGGCGGATGCGGCATGGCCGGCGGCGTTGGTTCTGTGGCGGCCAGTCTCATCGGTGCTCTGACCATCGGTGTGATCAACAACTGCATGAATCTGGTGGGCGTGTCGCCCTACTATCAGTCCATCGTGAAGGGTGCGATCATTGTTGTCGCAGTCCTGCTGGACAAGAAGACCCATGACGCGGTCATGAAGGCGTCCTGACATCGTGTTCCTGGCAGAAAAACATATTCATTATTTTTAAGGAGGAAAAAGATATGTCTCTGAAGAAAGCTCTTGCAACGCTCCTGGCAACGGTCATGATGCTGTCCTTGGTCTCCTGCGGCTCCAAGTCCAATGAGGAAGCGCCCGACGACGCCTCCAAGCCCACGGAATCTGCGGAAAGCTCCGGCAAGATCAAGGTAGGTTTCTCCAGTGCGGCCTTTTCCGATGAGTGGTGCCACAACCTGGCCCTGGCGTTTGAAAATTTGACTGCCACGGAATACCCCGAGATTGAAGCCACCGTTCTGGATGGCAATATTGATGCGGAAAAGCAGATCAATACCATCCAATCCCTGATGCAGCAGGGTATGGATTATATCGCAGTCCAGCCTCTGCCCGGCACGGAACCGGCGCTGCAGGAAGTTGTTGACGCCGGTGTCCCTCTATTCTGCGTGGATATGGTTCCCACCAGCGACACCCTGGTTTGGACTCAGGTCGGTGTTGACGAAGCCGAGTTTGGCCGCCTTCAGGCTGAAAAGCTGGCAGAGGTCCTGCCGGAGAACGGCACCGTATGCATCGCCATGAATCAGTTGGGTTCCAACAGCCAGATTAACCGCACCCGCGGCTTCGAGGAAAAGATTGCCGAGCTGCGGCCTGATGTCACCATCATTGACGAGCAGCCCGCCGACTCCAAGACCGATAAGGCCATGAACCTGGTGGAGGATTGGCTCCAGCGTTTCGGCGCCGATGGGATCAACGCCATCGTCTGCCAGTCCGCCATGACGGTTCAGGGCGTTGTGGAAGCCCTCCGTGCTCACAACCTGCTGGGCAAGATCTATGTGGCAGCTCAGGACTTCACTCAGCCCTCCGGCACGGAATGGCTGGAAACCGGGGCCACCTATGTGGATGTGTTCTATGATTACAACGCGCTGGCCAAAGGCGTCTACGACACCATTTTGGATCACGAGAAGAACGGCACCGACCTTCCCGAGCAGGTGATGATCAATCCCTCTGTCTGGACCAAGGAAAACGCTTCTGAATTCGGAAAATAAATCTCGTCAAGCGGCGGATGGTCAATCCGTCCGCCGCTTTCGCAAGGAGGAATACAAATGGCACTGCTGAAAGCAAAAACTGAATCCGGAATGGTGGAGGGCCTTTACAGCGGCAACCCGGAAATCACCGTATTTAAAGGCATCCCGTATGCAGCGCCGCCGGTAGGTCAACTCCGCTGGATGCCGCCGCAGCCTGCGGAACCGTGGGACGGCGTGTATCAGGCATACCTCTTTAAGGACATCCCCGCCCAAGCGGAGGAGCGTCATCCCTTCTATTCTAAGGAATTCTACAAGTGCCGCAAACCTATGAGCGAGGACTGCCTCTATCTGAATATCTGGACGCCGGCGGCATCGGATAACGAACGGCTCCCGGTCATGTTCTTCATCCATGGAGGCGGCTTCAAATCAGGTTACAGTCACGAGATCACCTTTGATGGAGACGCACTGGCGCAGCAGGGTGTTCTGCTTGTGACCATTGAATACCGTCTGGGCTCCTTGGGGTACTTGGCCCATCAGTCCTTGCGCGACGAAAACGGGAGCTGCGGCAATTATGGATTGCTGGACCAGATCGCAGCGCTGAAATGGGTACGGCGCAATATTGCAGCCTTTGGCGGCGACCCGGAGCGTATCACGGTATTTGGCCAGTCGGCAGGAGCCATGAGCGTGGAAAACCTCGTCACCTCGCCGTTGTGTCAGGGAGATATTTCGGGTGCCATCATGCAAAGTGCCGGTGGATATACCGGTCAACGCGTCTGCGGCGTCTCCATGCTCACACAGGCGGAGGGAGAAGCATTAGGCGCGGAGTTCCTGACGTTTTTAGGCTGCGATACCATTGATGAGGCCAGAAAACTCGCCGTGGAGGAGCTCGTTGAACGGGAGCGGAGCTTTATTGAGGACATACGTCCGGGGCTTACCTTCTCTCCTATTGTGGACGGCTGGTCCCAGATTCGTTCCTGCGCGGAAGCGGTCAAGACATACCAGTATGCCGATATTCCCTATATGATCGGCGCTACCGGCGATGAAAACGGCGCTTTTCACTGCCTGCCCCCAGCAGAGGATCCGCAGGCGTTTCGTCAGTCGGTTGAGGCCCGTTTTGGGACGGATGCGCAGGCCTTTTTACAGTTGATCGGATTCTATGAGGACCCGGAAGCGGCTGTACGGGCAGGTGGGTGGAACGATATGCTCAAGCCCGGCGTATTTGCCTGGGCCGACCACGCAGCCGAAAAGGCAGACCGCCGCCCCACATATCTGTATCACTTTACACGGGAACTGTCCGGTGATAACGCGGGCGCTTATCATTCCAGCGAGTTATGGTATGTATTTCAGACGCTCTCCCGCTGTTGGCGGGAATTGTCCGGAGTGGACTATGATCTCTCCAGAGCCATGGTACGATACTGGGCGAACTTTGCCAAGTATGGCAACCCCAATGGGGACGGACTCCCTGTGTGGACGCCCTATACGGCGTCTCACCGACAGAGCATGGAGCTGGGTGCGCACATCGGCATGAGCGACTTCTGCGGTTCCCCCCGCGTCCGCTTCATTGTTGACCGCATTTTAAGTGAGTAAACAGGAATTTTACGCATATCAATATTTGAAAGTGAGGGTTAGAATACGATGATCTGTTTAGGGCTGATTGGTCTTGGGCAAGCCGCCCAAATTTTGCACATTCCGAACATTGAAAAAATGGAAAACAAATTTGAGATAACTGCCGTAGCAGATATCTCAAAAAACCTGACAAACTATATTGCCGATAAATATAGAGTTCCGCACCGCTTCACGGATGGCATGGACTTAATCGGCTGTCCGGATGTAGATGCCGTGATGGTAATGTCACCGGGAGACCACGCCGAATTTGCCATTGCCGCGCTGGAGGCAGGGAAGCATGTATTCATTGAAAAGCCCATGACTTCTTCTCTGGAAAGCCTGGAAAAGCTTCTGGAAGTCAAGCGCCGGCATCCTGACCAGATTGCGATGGTGGGATATTGCCGCCGGTATAATGACAGCTTTATGAAAATGAAGGAACTGCTGCAGGCAGATTCCCGCCCCATTTCGTATGTCAGGGCACGCACGATTATTCTGGAAGGGCCCTGGTATTTGGATAACACATGGCATGAGCACAAAGCTGACGATCTGGATCCAGCCGGCCGCGAACTGATGAATCGCAGAATGTTTGAGGAGATCGACCGTGTTCTGGGCGGTAACACCAGTCATGCTCAGCAGATGGCCTATCTCCTGATGACCGCTTCCGGCTGTCATATTTTGTCCGCGATCCGGGAGTTGATTGGCCTGCCGAAAGCGATCCGCTCCGCAGTTGTATCCCCGAATGGAATGCAGTTCTCCTTAGTTTTTGAATACGATAATTTTAATATGGTATTCGAGGAAATGAACGACCAGGAAATTGTGGAGTTTGATGAAGCCATAGAGATCTACCAGGGTGACAGAAAAATGCTGTTGGAATACGATACACCCTATATCCGTTATCTGCCCAGTAAGCTAACTGTATCTGAATTGGATTGCGGACAGGCTAAAACCACTGTTTACGGTCCTCACTATCATGATATGTTTGCCAACGAATTGTTGGAATTTTATCGCTGTGTGACGACTCATGATACTCCTAAGTGCGATGTTTTTGACGCGGCCGAGGACGTAAAGCTGTACATTGATGTTGCCAAGATGATGAAGTGATATAATAGGAGAAAATATGGACATTAGAATTGCGACCTGCCCCTGTTCCTGGGGTGTTTGGAACCCAGATGGAGGCCCGGCTTATGTTCCCTATGAAACGTTCCTTCAGCAGGCGTCCGAGTGTGGATATCAGGAGATCGAGTTAGGGCCGGATGGCTATTTGCCCATGGAATCTGATACATTAAAAAGCGAGTTGAGGAAGTATCGACTGAACGTCTGCGCCGGAACGGCAACAATCCCATTTTATTCGTTAGAGAAGGAAGAATGCCGTGCAATTGTCACCCCCTTAGCGAAGCGCCTGAATGCCTTGGGTGTGAGCGATATGGTGGTTATGGACGGTTCCCTGTTCGGTGATGATAAGATCAGCAAGTCTGATTGGGATCAAGAGAAAGTGATGCGTATCTACGATAAAATTTTAGATATCAACCAATTTCTCAAAGAAGCTTTTGGAATTCGGATGTTATTTCATCCCCATGCAAGTTCCGCAATTGAGTTTGAGTCGGAGATCGACAAGATGATGTCCATGGGGGATATTCACCTGTGTTTTGATACTGGGCACCATGTTTATTCGAATGGCGGAACCGAGAAGAATGACCAAACTATTTTTGATTTTTTACGCCGCTACCAGTCCCGTATTCCTTACCTCCATTTTAAAAATGCGGATGGAGCCGTTTTGAAGCAGGTCCGCGAAAATCACTGGTCCCTTGAATATGCCTTTTCTCATGGTGCCATGTGCAATTTGGAGGATGGAATCATCAACTTCGAGACACTGAAAGACTATCTCGCCGAAATCAACTATCAGGGTATTGCAGTAATTGAACAGGATATGGCAGGAAAAACCGGAGAGTATGCCTGCCAATGCGCCAAACTGAACCTGCGCTACCTTCAAAAAATCGGCATGATTTGAATGAAGTGCCGTCACAACAAATTCGTATGCAAACAACGCTTTCCCGTAGCCATAAGAGCATCAGCAGGTTCAAACTGCCTTCTCCCCGCGCAATATGCGCCGGATGCGGATGCCCTACGCGGCCCACGAATGATCCTCTGAGATCATGCAGCTGACGACACGTCACGATTAGACATAAACTGCGGCGTTTTTTCGGTCGGTGCGGAAGCAGCAAAGAACTTGCGTGGTATATCCGAGCCACACTGTGTTTCGTAAGCGCCTCATAATCCACCGTCTGGCAAGATCAAAGTAGAGATGAGATAATTGAGACCGAGGTATCAGAAGACCCATCGGTACCAAAAGTCTCAAGGAGGTCTCAGAAATGCCGGACGAGTTTCAAACCCTGAAAAAAGAGAGATGTATCGAAATCATAAAAGCGTGCAACGGAAGCGGTATGCCAAAGCGGCAATGGTGCCGGGAGCATGGGATCAGCTACAGCACGTTCATGCGTTGGCAGAGGAGCCTGCGAAATGAGCTTGCGGGAAAGATCATGGTTACACAGGCAGTGGTTCCACTGCAAATCGAGCCGCAAGCTTCCCGCTGTACGCCTGCTCAGGAAGTCACGATTCAAAAAGACGGCATCTCCATCAGCATGCACGGAGTAAGCAGCGATATAGTTATAGCCATCGTCCGAGGACTGTCATCATGTTAGGCGACATCACGCAGGCAAAGAATGTATACAACGTTTGTGGACGCACAGATATGCGCAAAGGGATCCGGGGGCTTACGGCTCTTGTGCAGCAGAACTATCAGATGGATCCCACAGACAGCAGCTTGTTCCTGTTTTGCGGTAAAAGCCGGAGCCAACTGAAAGCGCTGCTGTGGGAACCGGATGGCTTCATTCTGTTGAGCAAGCAGTTATCCAACGGCAGATACCAGTGGCCCCGTACAGCGGCCGAAGTACAAAAATTGACCTGGGAGCAGTTTACCTGGCTCATGCAGGGACTTAGTGTGGAACAGCCTAAAGCAATACGTCCATCACCGCCCAAAAAGCTGGTATAATACGCACCCTGAAACGCCCGAGAAAGTCTGGAAAAACGCTGGTTTTTCTGGACTTTCTTGCTGTTTTATGGTAAAATATTTACGTCAAAAGAACCAGGAATAAGGGGGAATCCAGCATGAAAAACATCGATATGAGCACGCTGTCCCCCGAAGTGGCAGCCTATATCCGTTCTCTGGAGGAAACCGTTCTGGAGCAGAAAATGGAACTGGTAAAGCTGCAGTCATTAACGGAACAACTGGTCAATCTTCGTAAGAAAATGTACGGGCAGTCCAGTGAAAAGATCCAGTATGTCAGCGGAGAGCAGTTGAGTATGTATCAGGACTTCTTCAATGAAGCTGAGACCTACAGCAATGCCTCCGCCCCGGAGCCCGGTAAGACGACACCCGTGAAAGCGCATGAGCGCAAGAGCAAGCGTAAAGAAGAATTGACTGCGGGATTAGAGCACAAGAAGGTTTTGTGTGAACTGTCTCCAGAGGAGCGCTCCTGCGCCAGATGCGGCACAGAGATGATCAAAATCGGCGAAAAGTTTGCTCGTACAGAATTGGTCATTGTTCCTGCTCAGGTGTATGCTGTGGACTATTATGTTGCCAGCTACAAGTGCGCCCATTGTGAGAAAGAAACCGGTGAAAGCTTTATTCTTCAGGCAGAGAGCCCTGTTCCGGTCATGAAGAAGAGCATGGCCGCTCCGGCTACTGTAGCGCATATTATGCAGGAGAAGTTCCAGAAAGGTGTTCCGCTCTACCGGCAGGAAGAATACTGGAAGAGTCAGGGCGTGGATCTGCAGCGCAGTACAATGGCAAATTGGATCATTCGGTCGTCGCGCTGGTTTCAACCCTTATGGGATCTTCTCCGGAAGGAGCTCCTCACCAGCGGGATCATCAATGCGGACGAAACAGAGTGCCATGTGCTGAAGGAAGATGGCCGCGAATCGAAACAGATGTCCCGGATGTGGGTATTCTGTTCCAAGGAAAAGCATATCGCGCTCTATCAATATAATCCCACCCGTAGTGGCGCGGTAGCCAGGGAGATGCTGAAGGACTACTCCGGCTACCTGCAGACGGATGGCTATTCGGCGTACAATGCGGTGGAAAAGGCCACCCGTGTAGGCTGTTTTGCTCATGCCCGCAGAAAATGGGTAGATTGTTTTGTAGATGGAAAGCCCGTAAAGGACAGCATGTCCGAGAAAGCATTTCAACTCATTGAGAGAATATTTGCTCTGGAAAGCACATGGAAAGATCTCCCGCCGGAAAACCGATTAGAGCACCGGCAAAAGGAACTGAAACCGGTTCTGGATGCCTATTGGGAGCACCTGAACAGTTTTGAAGCGGAGGAGAAGACCGCACTCTATCATGCGCAGAGGTACTCGCTGAATCAACGGGAAGCGTTGGATGCTGTCCTGCTGGATGGCCGATTAGAGCTAACGAACAATTTGGCGGAGAGAAGTGTGAAGCCATTTGTGATGTCGCGCCGGAACTTCTTGTTTTACGATACGGCAAAAGGGGCAACGTCCAGTGCTTTGTGTTTCAGCATGATAGAAACAGCAAAGGCAAACAATTTGGATCCATTTGGATATCTGCTGTTTTTGCTCCAGGAGCTGCCCAGACTGGGAGAAAAGCCTGACGACGAACAGTTGAGGGATTATTTGCCTTGGTCAACAACAATACCGGCATACTGCCGCAAGAAATAAGGATGCACAATATGGAGAAAATACACTCGAAGTTAAGAAGAACGGACTACTATGATTTCGGCCATGGACTGACGCTTATAAATGTCCTTTTCAAAACCGAAAATGGCAAGCTGGACCGGATTGATACGTACATTGGTGTTGAAGGAAACGAATTTGTATGCGTGGGTTGTGCCAAAGACCTCTCTGCGCCGGGTGTTATATTTTCCTACGGCGAATATGTTCGATTTCAACGAGCAAACAAAGCAACCTATCTTGACTTTTTTAAGCAGAATAGCAGATCCCATGTCATCGTTGACGGCCGTGCCTACACGATTGACCAATTTTTAAAGCTGTACTGATTTGAGCACTATCTGGGCTATCCCGGATAGTGCTCTTTGGTTACGGGCGATTATTGAGCGGATACTCATCTTCAAAAAAAGACTTGCCAAAGAGGGCTATTTTGTCATGTATCCGTTCTCCTGTAGCAACATTATTAGCCGTTTTGGCTTTGAGACGGAAAAAGGCACGGCAGACCGCCGTGCCTTCTTAACCCGCAATCGAATGGAAGTGCGCCTAAAAATCAGGATATTGCCTGATAGGTTTTCCGTGCAACGCCCAGTTCTTCGTTCGCTGGGATGACCACCACCCTGACACGGGAGTTTGCTGCCGAGATTACTCTGGTGCCATCAGCATCGACTTCACTGTTGTCTGCCAACTCGACACCCAGATGTGCAAGCTGCTGGCAGACTGCTGTTCGCAAAGCATCGTCATTTTCGCCGATTCCACCAGTGAAAACCAAATTATCCAGTCCGCCAAGCTCTGCATAAAAAGCACCGATGTACTTGACAATCCCGTTAACAAAATGATTGATTGCCAACTGCGCTCTCTCATTTCCGGACGCAGCCGCTTCCCGAAGCTCGCGCATATCATTGCTGACACCCGAAATTCCGAGAAGTCCGCCTTCCTTTTCCAATCCCTGCAGAATCTCCGCGTTGGAGTATCCTCGGTTATTTAAAAAGGGGAACACATAGACATCTAAATCGCCGCAGCGGTTGGCGTGACAGATGCCATTCTGAAGAGAAAGGCCAAAGGTCGTGTCCACGCTTTTACCTTCATCAATTGCACACAGCGAACAGCTACCACCCAAATGACAGGAAATCATCTTATCGGTACTTCCAAATTTTAACTCAATGGTTTCTGAAACATAACTGTGGGACGCTCCGTGGTAACCCATGCGCTGAAAACCGTATTTTTCATACCACTCATAAGGAACTGCATAAATTTTACGCTCCAATGGAATTGTCTCATGGAAAGCTGTTTCAAATGCACCCACCAGAACTGCATCTGGCAAAAGCTTTCTGAAATGGGATACCGCCTCCAAATAAGGGCCATTATGAGCCGGGGCCACATCAAGAAATTCACGCATCCGGGCTTCCACCTGTTCGTCAATCACATGAACACTGTAGCCGGGAGCAAGTACCGTTTTGAACCCTACCTTTTCAATTTTGCTAATGTCACTCAATGCGCCGATAGTTTCATCATCGCTGAGCATACAATCCAGAAACAGCTGAATGCCCTCCGTATATGTGGGTATATCGACCTTTTCCAAATGGCGTTCTCCATTACAAACAGGATTTTTGTATGTAAAAATGCCGTTGTTTCTGCGTCCGATCCGCTCAACCTTCGCTTCTGCTAGAACCTTTTCCGCAGGCATCTCAAAGAGCTTGAATTTAAGCGATGTACTGCCTGCGTTACATACTAAAAGATACATTCAAATAGTTCCCTCCTGATATTTCAGATAAATATCCTCCATGGATATCTTTTGGTGGTGAACGGTTCCAAAATACAGCAACATTCCTTTCACCATTTCCTTACCCGAGGTATTTCCTACCCCTGTAAGCCGATAGATATCGGCCCTCAGGTCTCTTTTTTGAAGAATAGATTCATACAGATTCTGAAGCAGCTGAAATTCCTTGTTTTCACAGACAGCATTCAGATAGGTATGACTGATCGCCCCCGTCCGCTCTCGGCTCAATTCTGAAATGATTCTGCACAACTCAGTTTTAAATACGCCGGTCGGCTCCGCTCTGACAAATGCATATATAAATCCCAAAATCCTGTCATCTGCGCTGGGAGTCAATCCCTGCCCCAGGCCAAGCATGCACAAAAGGGTTTGGGTACACAGTGGGAGATTCTGTGTTCTGCATGCATCTGCAAAGGTGCGGAACAGCGGAGCGAGTACAGAATCATCTCCACAACATAAATCGATTTCGCCGGGTATAAGCTGTACCCCCGCCTCGCTGAGATAAATACCATCGTGAAGAAAGACTGCGTTCATACCAAATCGAACCATACTGCGCAGTTGCACAAGACTATCCTCACCAAAGCTAAGCGCAAAAGGGATCCTGCCATAATGTTCCGAACAACAGAGAATCAGTGAATAATCCTGTATTTCAAAATAGACAGACTGCGAATGAACCTCCATCACTTTTCCTCTCAACTTTAAGGAAAAGGCTTTTGTAACATCTTCTCCGCAGGAAATGTATGGAATCTTCTTCATTACTTATATGGTATCCTCAATTCTGAGACAGATCCCGTCGTTCTCAAAGCTAACAATGATGTTTTTCTTCCAGTTTTCGTCATCAAGCAGGGGATAATCTGTTCTGGCCAAAACACCCCGGCTCTCCTTGCGCTTCAAAGATGCCAACAGCTGCATGCGAGCCACAAGAATGATATTCTCACAGTTGATCTTCAGTTGAACATCTTTTATTCTGCCATCGGCAAGGGCCTTCTCATGCTGCCCTAGCTTTTCAAGGCAAGTATTCATTTCTCCTTCAGAACGATAGATTCCAAGGCCGGCAGCAATATCTGCTTTCAGTGTTGCATAAAGCGCTAATTCTTCCTCTGTGACAGTGGTTGTCTGCGGCAGATTCTCATAGCGTCCGGCAAGGGCATCCGCTATCCGCAGCGCTTTATCTGTGCAAATGTTGCGGACTGATGCAACCTCATGTGCCTGTCTGCCTGCAATACAGCCAAATACGAACACCTCTGCACCTGCACAGCCGCCGAGGCGATTTGCACCGTGGATACCGCCGGAAACCTCGCCCGCAGCCAGCAGACCGTTCAGGCTGGATTCACAGTTTTCATTGATTCGGACGCCGCCCATAAATGTGTGAGCCGCAGGTGCGACCTCTACGGGTACTTCCGTGATATCTATACCTTCACGCTTGGGGGGATCGTAGAAGATGGAATTGTCAATTGCAACACGATCGTGAGGCAACGCCGTTACATCCATCCATACACCGCCGTGCTCAGTGCCGCCGCCAGACCTGATTTCTTCAACAATGGCCCGGGATAGCTCAGATTTTTGCATCTTGTATCCCTTTTCATTATTTTTCATGAACTCCTCGCCTTTGTTATTCAGGAGTTTTCCACCCTCGTTGAGCATGGTCGTAACAATCAACTTTCCCCAGAGGCTCTGCGGATGCACAATGCAGCAGGGCTCAAACTGGGTAAACTCCATGTCCACCATTTCAGCGCCAGCCTTCGCCGCCATGGCATAGCCATCACCGATCAGGCCCTTTGGATAAGTGGATATTGTATGCATATTGCTCAATCCGCCGCAGGCAAGGATGGTACATTTACTCTGAAAGACGACCATGTGGTTCTCATCGTCCAACGAAAGGCAACCATATACCTCAGCCTCATCCGAAAGCAGATCCACAGCTCTGGTGTGTTCTACAAACTTCACGCCAAGGGCTTTTGCCTGCTTGCGCAGAATCCCCACGCTTTCGGCACCGGTCAGGGCCTTAAAGTGTGCGATTCTGGGATAGGAATTACCCAAGGCTTTCATACCGTTGTATGTGCCATCCGGATTTTTTGCAAACGGCACACCAAGCTTTTCCATTCGGTAAACCTGCTCCATGGATTCATGCGCCAGCCGATGCGCCAGACCGGACCGATTGAGCATCTGTCCGCTTTTCATGATCTCTTCATAGAACAACTCCGGGCTATCATCCGGATGAATGGGGGCATTAAAGCCCATGACCTCCGGTGAGGCGCTGGCACTTCCTTTGCAGATGACGGTCACTTCAGAGCCCAGCAACGCCGCCTCGTAGGCAGCATTTAATCCGGCCAACCCAGCACCGATAATGAGAATATCAGTTTTTACGATATTGTATTGACTCATAATCTTTTTTACTCGATGCCGTACTTTTTCAGAAAAGCATACATGGCATCAACATAAACCTCCATTGGGAAAGTAGCAATACCTGCACCAATTTGACCACCATCTTTTGAAATGATACCGCCATGGCACACAACAGGAGTACCGGTGTTGATAACCTTTCGGATATCAATGGCAAGGCCGGGTCCGGTGAAATCAAGCAGTGGGATGGGATAATTGGAGTTCAAGCCAACGGTCAGTGTGCGCATATCCATGGACTGATTGATACCATCCTGATATGTGCCGCCGCGCAGCCGCAGAACACTGGGAGCTGCGGCACCGGCAAAAGCGCCCATACCAACCACTTCCGTGATAGTGCTGTCGCCGCAGTAGGGGGATGCATCTTTTTCGCTCCACTGAGGAGAAAGATAAGATCCAGTCAGCATCGGAGCAGGTGCTGTAAACCACTGCTCTCCCAGTGCAGCCACCTTCAGGCCGGTGTTCACACCACCGTTGCAGATTGCGGTAACGACGGTGGAATACTCCGTTCCTTTCAGACCACGGATGGTACTCATAGCGCTGGCCATACCAAGAGGATGGAACCAACGCTCAGAGCTGGAAAACATTTCAATACACATTGTAATGGCCTCCCGATCCAAATCGGAATGCATCAGCTTGGGGGCAATTTCAGACAACAGAATCAGGCCTGCCGCAGTCTGCCTTGTGTGAATATCATCATTCATCTGTAGGCTACGTGCAATGATTCCCTTGACCGGAATGCCTCCCTGCTCTGTCAGAACTTGGTTTACAGCGGGGGCAAACTGCTTCTCAATCACCTGCAGGGTCGCTTCCACATCATCGTTATACACACCCCAGACACCAAGGCCGCTTCTGCCCTCAAAAGGCAGACAGTAGCCTTCATTTCCGTTGTGCATATCCCTGCAAATCAGAACAGGCATGGAAGGACTCAGAATGCCGGCGCCGGCACCGACCGTCGCATGGTCATTGCACGCACCGAGCTTTATTTCATTTCTGCGAAATTTGTCTTCGGCATCTTCACGGCTCACTGCCCATTTCTCATGCAGCGCAGCACCCACAACTCCTTTTCTGTGGATGGAGCTGAGTTCTTCAAACGTGCAGTCCGGACCCGAGTGCAGTACGATTTTCTGGTCCATACCGGGGACTACTTCTCTTGCAGGCCTAATTGCGACCCAAACAGGGTCCGCATCCAGAAGCGCATGGTAGACCCGCTGATTTGCTTCATCGATTTTGGCACTCAGACCAGTTTCATCGCATTTTCTCAAAAGCTTAATCAGCTTCGCATCCACGGGAGGACGCCAGTTTACCTGCACGGCAGCCACATTCTGCTCCCGCATTCCAGTATGGAAGATGCCGGTGCCAACATTTACCGCATTGATTTTTCCTTCGAAGAAATTCTTCTGATCCATGATTAACCCCGCCTCTCTGTTACCATACCAGCGAAAATTGCAGCCTGAGCATTGCTTTCAAAAACATGTACGCCAAGCTCCTCAAGAACTTTTTTCTGCATTGCGTAATTCTGAGGTTCCTTTTCTGTGCCGCACAGGTCGCAAATCATACACAGGTGTCTTCCTGCAGCTTCAGACTTCTCTCTGACTTCCTTCAGCGCATCAAAAATCACGCCAACAGGATCCGGACTGCACCCATGACCAAGTAAAAGGTCAAACAGAATGACCGCAGTTTCGGGATTCGAGCCTTCCTCAATGATTCTGTCGATCATAACAGAGGGATCAATGACAGGGTGGGGCTTTCCTCTGGTGAACACTTCGTCGCCCATGTCTACCAAACTGTTTCCAATGCTCTTTTTGGGGTCCTCCAACAACTTTGCGCCGCCGAAGGAAATATTGGAGTGTAGGTCAGAAACCATATTTTTCAGCAACAGGACCGCTTCTTCACTGTGCGTTCCGCCACAGAACAAGCCTCTAAGATACTTTTGACTACCGGAAAGCATGGATGCTTCTTCCTTGGCAAGCTCGAGATATTCTGTCTCGATGCGCGCCTGAAAATCACGAGAGGGTAGCGGCTGCTTCAGTTCAAGGGCAACGGCGATCGCCGCAGCATCCTCCAAGGATGCTGCACTGTAAACGCCATAGGATTCGATCTCCGCGCGATTGCCGCCCAGGAAGTACACGACCGCAGGCTTTCCAACACCACTGACGGCGCTGTAGATTTTCTTGGCCGTTTCGGGGTGAGGTGGTTTAGAAACCAGCACAACGACGTCTGTCTCGGGATCATTCTTCAAAAAGTCAATTCCCTGCAGCATGGTGATACCACCCACATCCTGGGACAGGTCCCGGCCCCCTGTACCAATGGCCTGAGAAATACCCTCTCCTGCCCGATCGACCAGCACGGCAACCTCCTGCAGCCCAGAGCCGGAAGCCGCAACAATGCCGATTCTGCCCCGTGAAACCTTGCTCATCATGCCGATGGAAATACCGCCGATGACGGATGTTCCGCAGCCAGGTCCCATAACCAGAAGGCCCTTTTCCCGGGCAAGCTGTTTAAGTTCAATCTCATCCTCCAGGGGAACATTGTCACTGAAAATGAACACATTTGCACCATGCATCAATGCCTTGCGGGCTTCCTCACCAGCAAATTCACCGGCAACCGAAATGATGACCAGATTTGCATCCGGAACCGCATCAAAGGCAGCATCCACTGATTTGTACTCCCTGGATTCTTCTCCGGACTTTTTTTCGGTGCTGCCCGCCAGCAGTTTTTCCAGCAACGCTTCAGCTTCGGCCTCGATTCCCTCTTTCTCCGTCTCCAAAGCAATAATCAATGTGTTGGATGTGGCCGCTTGGGCTTCAGGCGTCAATGCGCCGATCTCAGCAAGCACGGATTTGTTCAAATCGGTCCCCATAACAAGGGTCGCGCTCTTTATGCCCTCAAGTTTTTTCAACTCTCTGCCGGCGGTCATTGAAAAAACAGAGTCAAGATACAGATTTTCTTTGATGATTGTTTTAATCATTGCTGTTTCGCCTCAATATTAGTTTTTTCCAGACAGCACACCACCCTTTGTGATGGATCCCACTGCCTTCTGATAGATGCCCAACCAACCCGGATAATAATTGATATTCAACTCTGCCTTATCCAGACGGCGCTGGATTTCTTCATCACTCAGCTCCAACTGAATGGTTCGCTTGTCAATGTCATAGGAAATAATGTCTCCCTGCTCAACAATCAGCAGCGGCCCCATCAGAGCTGCTTCCGGGGAAACATAGCCGATGGATGCGCCCTCGGTGGCGCCGGAGAAACGGCCGTCGGTAACAAGGGCAACCTTGTCATACAGCGGTGTACCGGCAAGCTCCGAGGTGAAGGGGAAGGTTGTGACGACACCAGGGCCGCCCTTAGCGCCCTGCATACGAATCACCACCACATTTCCAGCCCGAATCTTTCCCTCGCGCAGGCCAGCAATGGCATCATCCACATCCTCAAACACGACCACCGGGCCACGGAACTTCATAAGGCACGCAGGGACGGCAGACTGCTTTACAATAGCACCATCAACAGCAATATTGCCTCTGAGAACAGCTAGCGCACCCTCGGTGCTGATGGGATCGCTCAGGGGATGAATCACCGTTTCGTCAAGGACCTTGGCATCCTGAATCCGCTGGCCCAGCGTTTGTCCCGTCACGGTAAGCGCATCGGCATGAATTTTGGACTCAATGGTCTTAAACAGCGCAGCCAAACCGCCAGCTCGCTCGAAATCTTCCATCAGATGGGGACCGTTGGGTTCCACTCCCATGAGCAGGGGTACAGCATAGCTGGCCTTATCGAAGAAGCCGATGCAGTCAAAATCATCCAGCCCGGCTTCGGTCGCCATGGCAGGAACATGAATGAGGGAGTTTGTAGAGCCGCCCATGGCCATACAGGCCATGATGGCGTTCTCAATGGAATCCTGGGTAATAATATTCCGAGCAGTAATGCCCTTATCCCACAGTTCCATTACGGTCTTGCCTGCGCGGTAAGCCATATCATGTATTTTCGGATCTCTGGCGCAAATTGTGGAGTTTCCGGGCATAGTCATACCCAGCGCTTCTGCAATAATGCACATGGTATTGGCAGTCCCCATCATGGGACAGGCGCCGGGGCCGGGGCAGGCACAATCCAGGATTTCCATGCACTCATTCATAGTCATGCTGCCAGACTGAACCTGACCAACTGCTCTTCCCACATCCACAAAGGAAATCTTCTTTCCATTGTAATTACCGGAGACCATATATCCGCCGGTTACGATCACAGCTGGAATGTTCAGGCGAGCTGCGGCCATGACATAGGCGGGAACAATCTTATCACAGCTGGCCATCAGGACCATGGCATCCATCTTGTAGCCTTCGACCTGGGTTTCAACTTCGTTTGCGATCAGGTCTCGGCTGGGAAGGATATACTGGGAGCCATAGAAGGCGAGGCCATCACACAATCCAATGGTCGGAAGATGATAGGGCGTACCGCCTGCCTCAATAATTCCCTTTTCCACATCTTTTGCAAGGTCATTAAGGTGGCTGTGTCCATTATTAATATCACTCCAGGCACTGATAATGGCAACCTGAGGTCTGCGAATCTCGGCATCCGTCTTTCCAATGCCTCTCAGCAAAGCATAGCGCTCTGCCCAGGCAACACCAAAGGGAACGTCCGTACGAACATTTCTTTTCATAAGTAGCTTCCCTCCTAATTAAGCAATTACTTTTTTACCGAGCCTTTTTTGATTGAAAATTACAAATGCAACAATTAGAAGGCCGATAAGATCCGTAACGATTCCGGGAACAATCAGTGCAAGTGCGCCTGCGACGAGAAGCACTCTCTGCCAGAGGGGAATGGGGAAATCCTTAAATCCTTCCAGTCCAAGATTCAGGGAATACACGCCGATAATGGGGCTGATCGCGGAGTAGATGATTTCGGGAATACTGGAATCAATCATCAGGATGGAGTTGTTGTACATGAACAGGTAGGGGATCAGGAAGGCACCCAGCGCCAGCCTGAAAGCAACCCAACCTGTTTTACTTGGTGACGCCCCCGCCAACCCCGCAGCAGCATAGGCCGGAATCGCAACGGGCGGCGTCACATTGGCCATCAAGCCAAAGTAGAAAACATAAAAATGGGCCGCCAGCATGGGGACATCCAGAGACGCAACAACGGGAACTGCCACGGAGACCAACAGAATGTAAACGGCCACAGTGGGGAGACCCATACCCATGATAATGGCGAGGAACATCACCAGGAACAAGGTCAGAAGCAGATTGCCCTGGCTGAATTCAAGGATGTAGTTGCCCAAAATCGTACTCAGGCCGGTCATGGTACATACGCCAATCACCAGTCCCACCGATGCGCAGGAAATAGCAACAGAGACACAGCCCTTAGCACCGTTTTCAAGAGAATCAATGATGTCCCGGATACCCATTCTGGTTTCCTTCTTCAGCGCAGCGGACAGGATGCAGGAAATAATACCTGCACAGCCGGCAAAGATGGGGGTATACCGGTTCATCAGCAGGAACACGACCACCACAAACGGGACCAACAGGTGGCCTCTTTCCTTAAACACCTCCCATGCATTGGGAAGATTTTCTCTAGAGACACCCTTAAGTCCCAGTTTTTTGGCTCTGTAGTGGACGGAAACAAAGATGCTGAGATAGTACAGCAACACAGGAATGATAGCCGCCTTGATGATGGTCACATAGGGAATACCCAGATAATCCGCCATAATGAATGCCGCCGAACCCATAATGGGAGGCATCAACTGACCTCCGGTGGAGCTGACCGCTTCTACAGCGCCGGCAAATTCCGGCTCATAGCCAGTAGATTTCATCAGCGGGATGGTAAAAGCACCAGTAGTCACTACGTTTGCGGCAGCAGAGCCGCTGATGGTGCCGAAGGCGGCGGATGTGACAACAGAGACCTTCGCGGGACCACCTACGGAGCCACCCGCCAAAGCCATTGCCAAATCGCGGATTAGGTCTGCCATACCGCTCTTCTGAAGGAATGCGGCAAAAATCACAAACAAGACAATAAATGTTGCGGAGGTACCAAGAGCAGTACTGAAAATACCCTCAGGCGCCATATACATATGGTCTACCATTCTGGCGATGGAGGCACCTCTGTGCCGCAGAATGCCGGGCATATATCTGCCAAAGTAGGCATAGCCAAGGAATATGACTGCAATAATCAGCAGCTGCGTACCCACCACTCGACGGACTGCTTCCAACACCAGTAAAGCGCAGAGACAGCCCATAATGATATCCATTTGATTGGGCAGACCCCCGCGCAAGAAAATTGCGTCATAGTTCACAACGATATATCCGCAGCAAACAAAACTAAGCGCCGCAAATACCCAGTCCAATAAGCTGGGGTTATTTCTGGCTCCGCCCTTTTTGGCGGGATACATCAAATAGCACAGCGGCATCACAAACAGCAGGTGCATGGCCCTCTGGCGAATTGTAGCCCAAAGTCCAAAGAAAGATGTGTAGACGTGGAATACCGCCATAGCAATGGCATACCACTTGATAAATCCCTTTGCAAAACCGGTGACATTTCGGGTATTAGATTCCTGATCAAATTTTTCCAGAACAGCTTGCTGCTCTTCCAGAGAAATCTCTTCGGAAGCCACCACACCGTCGACAGCTTCATTGTTCTTGTTGTCCATAGTTTTTCTCCTTTGTTATAAATATGGGCGGCTGAACCTTTCAGCCGTCCATATGGCAGTCAGAGGTAACGAACTGCACCTATGCTTTTACTTCAGAATACCAACTTCCTTGAAATATCTTTCCGCACCAGGATGCATAGGGATACTCAAGCCGGCAGCAACAGTGTCGTCGTTCATAGCCTCAAAACAGCTGTGCTGGGAACACAGATAATCTTCATTCTCGATCATCAGTTTAGTGATCTCATAAACCAGTTGCTCGTCCATATCCTTGTCACAGATCAGGAAAGTAGGCATACAGATGGTCTGGATATCCTCGTTCTGGTTGTTGTAGGTGCCGGCGGGGATAATGCCTTTCATGTAAACGCTGCCTTCGGCATTGACCAGTTTGTCCAAAGCTTCGTCATTGATGGAGATCAGGTGAGCATTGTCGGTCATGGTCAGCTCAACAAAGGAGGAGAAGGGATAGGGAGTGATGGAGTTCATGCCGTCAGCCTGCTTGTTCTGAATCTTCTCAACGCCTTCAGAGATACCCAGGAACTCGGCTTTCAAATCTTTTCGCTCCAGGTAATCGTAGCCGTAGGCACCCAGAACTGCGCGCGCAGAAACTTCTGTGCCGGAGCCGGAGCCGCCTACGACCTGGGTGCTGCCGGCCATTTCTTCAAAGGACTGAGCCTTGGAGTCGTTTCTGACAACATGCTGATAATAGGAGGAATAAATGGCGCAGATGACATTCATTTCCTGCAGAGGCTTCTCATAGGAACCAATGCCGTTCCACGCCTGATAGCAGGCGTCGGCAGCAGCAATACCTAGCTCCATCTCGCCATTTGCAATCAGCTGAATGTTCTGGCTACCGCCGGTGGTGGTCTGCGCGGTCGCAGTAGTGTCAGTCTCGGAGGACAGCAGCTGAGCAATACCAGCAGCAGCGCTGAAGAAAACGCCACCGGTAGAACCGCCACCAACGGTGAGGAAGTCGGGCCATTCTGCAACAACCGCATCCGGGGTTTGGGATTCAGAAGAGGTCGCACTGGGAGGTGCACTGCTGGATGATTGCTGCGTGCACGCGCACAGGCCGGCAACCACGCCGAATGCCATAACCAGAGCTAAGAATCTGCGCAGAGTCTTGATGTTTTTACCCATTTTCTTGTTCCTTCTTTCTTTTTGTTAAATATAAAAAATCCGACTTAAATAAGTCACAGAAGTATCTGCGATCATTTAAGTCGGATTTCAACTTACCTACCAACTGACTGTGCATAATCTTTAAACGATTGCCGTCAGCCAAGGATTTATCGTATCCCTTATCTAATTATACATTACCACGGAAACGCTTCTCTGTCAATGGGTATTTTTGGTGACAATTGATATATTTCTGGTATTTTTCCCGCACTGCTTTCAAGGCAACGATCACGGAACGCTGCGCCGGTATTTGCAGGCGGTCAAATCGCTTCAGAATAATCTCCCATTCCGAATCGATATGCGAACCGATTAGCTGGCTACAAATATAGCGAACACTCAAATCAGTAACCATGTTAATGTCTGCATCCAGAATCACCCCCGTGGAAACATCCACCAGGACCCCCAGCGCAAGCACCTTATACATGGAGCCGCCGGACGTGTTGTTTGGCATAGCGCCATTAGCAGAAAAATAAACGACATTCGGGTTCTGGTAATCAATAGCCATATGTATGCCCTCCCACAAAAAACTCTCCTACTAACTGATTGGGAAAATCCACTTGCTTAGAGTATATAGAGTTTACTCCGCAACCACCCAGAAATTTTCGTTCTGATTCAAGTCAAGAAGGTAAACCCACATCTGGATAAAAGTGCGCAAAAGCCTTCTGAGGCTTTTGGCCAGATTCATGCACAGCAAAGCAATGCCGATGACGCAGAATGAGGTCTCCGGCAGGTGCGCCATGATTCGATTGAGTCCGTAGCTGCGCTTGCCGACACCAAATTCGCCCTCGACAATATTTCTGTCACAGATGTCCTGATACTCCTGCCTGCGTGCCTCACGCCTCTTATCCTGGTTCTTCGGCGGGCGTCCCAATACAGGACCGGTCATCTGAATATTTCGTCCTTTGCACCAGACCATGATCTCGCGATTCCGATAGATCTTGTCCGCCAGCACCCTCGCCGGATAAAAGCCGTGTTCCTTCCGGTAGCCTTCCACCGCAGCAAAAAAGTCGGTAGCCTCATTGAACGCATCAAAGGAAAGCCGCTCGATTTTGGCATAGCCATCTACCATGCTGATGTGAAGCTTGGCGCCAAATTCTGTATTTGCATGAGCCTTGCCTCGCACAATGGGCCTGATCCAAGGCTGAGAAAGGCTGACGATGCGATCTTCCACACTATGGGTGTGGTTCTCGTACATGTAAAGCTGTTGCTCATAGAGTGTCGTAATCGTGTTCAGAAGGTTTGCTTGCTTTTTGGACAGCTTTACGCCATTATTTTGGATCATATCCGCAATAAAACCGATATCCCGGATGATGTACTGCAGCTGCTTCCGCACCCCAGTACGAATCTTTTTGGCACTGCGTTTCTTGCTTTTGGACAGGTTCAGATAGTCTCTGCGGGCACATTTACGACGCATCCTGGGGCGTTTCAGTTTGGCAGATGTGCAGAGCTCGTCCACCATATGCTCCAGATGCTCGCAGGCATCATTGAGCAGCTGAAAGTCCTGAGGAAATGCCACATCCGCCGGGCAGCAGGTTGCATCCATAAGGATCGTTCCGCTGTTTCCGGGCGTTGAATAGGCACTACCGACACCACCCGAGGGAGGATCCTGTTTATGGTCATCATCTCTGGGCACCGACGCTGCCAGAATAGCTGCGATGGCCTTGGGCGGAAAACGCTTCCGGAACTCCACCATGGTGGATGCACCGAAGGGGCACTTGCTATCCGAACCGGATGGGCAGGATGGCCATTATTGACGAACTGCTTGGCATACTCTTCCTCAGCAACATCCCAGGGAACCAATGCTGCAAGCTTGACCCATTCGTTTTCGGGATCCAGCTTGCCGAAAGGAAAATCATAGTCATCCAGCGTCATCTGATGGTATTGAGGATACATGGTACAGCCCTCCAAATGCACGGTTTTTTGCCGTTTTCACAGGTTTATCGTGTATTTATTATACCATATAACGTCTGGAAATGCTGTATTTTCAATGGATTTTGGGTTCCGGAGTGGACTCTTTTTAGAACAAACCTTGTATGCTTGCCTGGATCAGTCCTGCCGCCAAGCTGCTTCCGGCATTCATCAAGAATTCCTTCAGA
>ENA-UONT01000361-UONT01000361.1-human-gut-metagenome-genome-assembly--contig:-CS20-NODE-361-length-58122-cov-18.753750_pt1 | contig 58122 bp, 78 predicted proteins | sample MGYA00242459_ERZ724006 | MGnify/ENA metagenome assembly ERZ724006 | reverse complement strand
TATGTCTTTGGCGTCGATGGGAAACGGCTAACTGCTAAAACAGCGGCTCCATACGATGAGCGGGATCTTGATAAAGCTTTGGCTTGGTTGGAGAAACTTCCTCGGACTGATTCGGAATTACCGAACATGAGTGCGTGGTCAGTTCGGCAATCGATTCTGCAAGGGAATTATGTTCCTGCAGAGAAGCCTCGTCGTCTGCTGTTCCAACGTTTGGAGCCGTGGGATGCTGAGAACCTTTCATCCACGGATGAACAGTTGTCTGCTGATTTGCGGTTGCCGGGGCTCCAACAGGGGAGTGCGGATCTCAATCTGTGGTTACGTGATGATCTGGCGGACGATTCCCCGGACATCGGTGTTGTGGTCAGGGATCTGCCGCAGGACACGAATGTTGCCATCGCATTGCTTGAGGAAACTGAACCTGAGAATGAGGAATTGTTCCCGTTGCGTAATCAGGAACAAGCGGCAAAGCTGAAGGCGAGTCTTGAAGGTGGTGCTATAAGGGCTTTCCTGTATCGAGCTTCAAACGAGGAAGGACAACGCGTCTTGCCTCTAGGTGCTGCGGATGCGAATCGACCTGATTCATATGATGGGCGCATTAAAACCGGTGATGTCATCGTCTTGGACGCTTCCGTGAAAATGTTCACTGAGCTTTCTTCGGAGGGGGAAGTGGTAATGCTCGACCTTGATGGGAAGAGCATGGCTAAAGATGTATACAATGCATGCGCCCTCGGGAAAATGGTGCGTTACTATAAGGAAGCTGACGGTCACGATGGAATCAAGACTGCTTTTACGCAGGCCTATGCGTTGGCGAATAACATAGGCGATTTTACTGCTGAGCAGCAAGAGCAGATGAATCGCGATTTGCAATTGATTTGTACATCAGCATCGGAAATGTCTTCAGATTCTTTTGCCGATGCAAATACTTTTGTGCTCAACCGTATCATGTATGAAGAAGATGAAACTGGGTGCAAAACCTGGTGGGTGGTTGTCAGTTTGCATACCAGTGATTCGGGATCGGAATCCGATCAGGAGATATTGAGCGCCAAAGCTAAAGAATATGAATTATTGCTTGGTGGTCCTCATCGACAAGAGGAAGGCCACCAAGATCATGTTGCGGCACGAGTTGAGGCCTTGGCACGCATGGTAGGTCTTGATGATGACATGGTCGAGAATCTTCGTATTGCTGGCGAATACCATGACGAAGGCAAAATCGATGCACGCTTCCAGACTTTGCTTTATCAGGGGCGAAAGCCGCAGGGGCAGCGAAAGTTTCGTGCCAAAAGTCGATTCAGCTCTCGTGCGTGGGAACAGCAGTTCCGGAACCAATGTCAGCTGCGAGGGTGGCGTCATGAGCAGCGATCCGTGGCTGAATTTGTGTTGGCATGTGAAACCGAAACGGAACTTCGTCAATTGCCGGAATATCGCAGACAGCTGATCGAACGACTCATTGGAACTTCGCATGGCCATGGACGGTCGACCTTCGAACACGGGACGGACTATCTGTTGCCGGAGAGCGGAGGAGCATCTAGAGCGCAAGCGCCGGCGCTGAACAATATCGCTGATGATTTGTTTGAATCTGGAGGGTGGGAAGCCCTTATTGATCGAACCAATCAACGATATGGCTTCTGGGGAGTCTCCTATATGGAAGCACTCTTAAGAGCGGCTGACATCACCTGTTCGAAGGAGGGATTGTAATGGCTATTCGGATACCAGCGGATATTACTGACGCCTTTTCCCACCTCATGATGGTCGGACTTGCTTCAATTCTGGAAGATGATGATAGTGGCCGACATTGCATGATCCGGTGGATCGATTTTCGTCATGCGGAACTGACGATAAGTGATGATTTGGATATGGAAGCAGTATCCGTCATAGTCAGTAATCATGCAGAACGATGGTCTTCCATGAAGGCATTGCAATCTCGCGGAGACTATACGGTTTCCGATGCGAGAGATGCAGGAAAGAGCTCTTCCATGCATGCCACTATGTCACCAAGATTGAGTGCTTTGGGTGTGCCGGGTGGCTGGGAGAAACTGTCTCAAGATCGCGAAGCGGCGATTGACGACTTGCGAACTTGGGGCGATTACCGGTATTTCGGGGCATTGGGCCAACCTTCGTACTGGTCAGGTGAACGGAGTAAAAAGTTATGGTCTGACGCAGGTGCCTCGCGTTGGGAAATGGTTACACGCAACCAAGGCCAGGAATTCGTTCAAGGTCGATTGCTTCCATTGGCTCAAAAGGTAGCTGAGCGTTCCGTTCAAGCTGTACAAGATGGGTTGATGGGGAAGGATATTGTTGACGAAGCGGGCAAAAATAGTGCGACGAGTCGCACTGCGACGGGACTGCATGCGCCGTCAAAAACCGATAACGCTCGCGCTTGGTGTGCATTGATGGGCGTGTCTGCTTTCCCTACGTGGGTTTGCACCAGTGCTAGAAACGATGATCGTGATCCAAGTACGGCTCTGTTTCAGTTGAAAGGATCTATCCGCTTCGCTGTGCTTCCCATAACAGACAAGCCTTGGACGGTTGCGAAATATCGATCGGTAGTTCGTAGTAGCGCGCTCGCCGAATTCGGCATACAACAGAAGACCACAACGACCGACATGACAACAATTAGCTCTGCTGCTGATTGGTTGCGCGAAAAAGACGTGTGTGCCTGCGTGCTGTTCAACCAGTTTGTTTCCGACAACGCTAGCGCGCCGGAACGTTGGCTTGAACCAGGAGAAATAATTCCTCTGTAAATGCAAAGATCGGAGAAAAACATGGACGATGACCCCATCCCGATTAGTTTTCTTGGAAAAGAAGCGCAGGCGAGAGAGGGAATGTCGTTCTTAGGGCGACGGGGATATAGTGATTTAACCATTCCGACGGTCATTTGATTTCACGTTCGCTCCTCTGATTGTTTTTCATTTATGTGATTGTGGCTTGATAATTCAAAAGTGTTTTGTGTTTTTCGAAACGCGAGAGGTGAATCATTGTTGCGACACGCGATGATCTCTCGCATGAGGAAATATAAGGGTTTACTTCTCTTTTGTCAGTAATAGCTGACTGGAGGAAGCAGGTATCCGTTCTGCTCTCGAGAGGTTTTTAATTCGCTCAGTCGATAGAACGGATTACAGTGAGGCCATTCCTGAGCCAATCAGCTCAGGACTTCATTGAGGGGCGGCCGGATGGAAAGACCGGGAATGCGACTTCCCATTCCTGAGCCAATCGGCTCAGGACTTCATTGAGGATGCCTCATCACCTCGCCGCGCGCTCCGATGTTCCAATTCCTGAGCTAATCAGCTCAGGACTTCATTGAGGATTTTCGGCGGCGTTGACTATCCAGCATTGCGCGTCCAAATTCCTGAGCCAATCAGCTCAGGACTTCATTGAGGAGAGACCGAAGGCGACGTCATCCTGAAGAACGTGAAGGATATTCCTGAGCTAATCAGCTCAGGACTTCATTGAGGATATGGCGGGATTCGGAGGTTGCCGTCCTCGTCATGCATTCCTGAGCTAATCAGCTCAGGACTTCATTGAGGAGAGCAAGCGGCAGTCGGCCTTGTTAAGGCGCGCACATTCCTGAGCTAATCAGCTCAGGACTTCATTGAGGAGTAAGGTCTAGCACATGTCCCGAAGAGTACCGGTTGATTCCTGAGCTAATCAGCTCAGGACTTCATTGAGGAGCGTTGATTTGTCCCTTCACGACACCGTATGCGTCCAATTCCTGAGCTAATCAGCTCAGGACTTCATTGAGGACTGCCCGAAAACGGCGCCGAACTCATCATCGACGTCACATTCCTGGGCTAATCAGCTCAGGACTTCATTGAGGATTGATTGGTCCTGCATAGGGCACGGCCTTGCGGCATTTCTGAGCTAATCAGCTCAGGACTTCATTGAGAATCGGTTGGCCATTGATTGTCGTTGCGTGTCCTGACTTGTGAAGCCGATTTCTGAATTAGGAAAAGCTGCTATCGGGGAGGACGAGATGAATTATGTCAAATCTGACGTAAATTTTGACATCTTCTGTGGTCGAGTATCCTTAATGGAAGTATGCCGGTTCGCGCGAGTTTGTTGCGCGCACACTGTTGGTCGGATAGTGGAATTGTGCGGTCTTCGCTGCCGTAACAGAGTGCGAATCGCGTGCGTCCGATCGCGGGCAAGGGCTCAGCGGTTTCACCTTTGAATGACGGACTCATCAAAATCGCCATATCGAACACATCGGGATGTTCCGCAACCATGCGATACGATAGGTATCCGCCTTGCGAAAACCCAATTAATACTTTACGGAACCGCACATATACGGGCGAATCCAGCAATCGTACGATGGCATCGCCCACGGCACTGCACTCATGCCGACGCTCTCCTACGGAACATCCATCTGGATACCAGTAGTAGCTTGCGGATTTCCAACGGCACCATAACGGTGGATAGCGAATTGGACAAGGGTGCGATACTCACCGTCATGCTGCCGTTGGTTGAAGGAAACACTGAATATGTGGCGAAGCTTACAGCAATCCATCCGCATGCAACGCGCCATACATGCGGTCCAAGCAATCCACAAGCAGCGGATAAGGCATCGCCACATTCACGCGCACGCAGCCGGCGCCGGCCTCGCCGCATAAACGCCCGTCGGTCAACGCCACTTGCGCTTTCTCAAGGAAGTATGTGGCTGGATCGTCGATGCCGAGCGGACCGAAATCAAGCCATGTAATATAGGTGCCCTGCGGCTTGATGTAGCCGACGCCAGCGAACCGTTCACGCATTTGTTCGTCGAACAGGTCAAGATTCCTGCGTACGTAGGCGAACGCGTCCTGGAACCACGGGTCACCTTCGTCATATGCGGCGGTGGTGGCAATCGCGCCAATGGTGGCGGTCTGATGCTCGCTCCACTCCGCCTTGACTGCCCACATGTCACGATCCGTAGGATTGGTGAGCAGCACCTGCGCACACTTCGTGCCTGGAATATTGAACGACTTCGACGCGCTGGTGGCGGTCATCGACTGCAATGCTGCCTGTTCGCTGATGGTGGGGAATGGAATATGCTTGCCTTCGAACACGAACGGAGCATGGATCTCATCATTGAAAATGCGCACATTGTACTGCGCTGCCAAATCGCTTAGGCGCAGCTCTTCCTCCAGAGTAAGCACTTTGCCGATCGGATTATGAGGATTGCAAAGCACGAACGCATGGCATCCGGCCGCAAACGCGCGTTCAATGGCGTCGAAATCGAACAGCCACTGCGCCTCACCGGTTTCAGTGTCGCTGCTTTGCAGCATTTCGATTTCGATCACATTGACGTCATAGAGTTTCGGCACGCTTAGGAACGGCATGTAGGCAGGTGTCGGCACGATCACGCTGTTGCCTGCGCCGACCAGTTCGCGCAGGAAGATCTCGTATGCCTCAAGCACGTCGGGAACCACGCGAATGATACTGGGGTCCACATTCCAGCCGTAATGTGTGCGCTGCCAGCCTGCGCATGCCTCTGCCACGCGTTGTTTCCAAGGGTCGGGAATGTAGCCAAGTTTGCAATGGTCACAAGCGTTGTCGATGGCTTCCTGAATGCAGGGTGCTAGGCCGTAGTCCATTTCGGCGATGAACGCGCCGATGCAGCCGGGGTAGCGTGTCCACTTGTCGGAGCCGACTTCGGCAAGGTCGGCTGCGGTGGTGTGGTCGATGGCGTCGGCGTTAAAGCCGGAATCGGTACGATGCTTGATATCCATGATTTCTTCCATGGTTCCAGCATGACGTACGCGTTGGGTGAAAGAACAGTGTGTTCTTGTGCTGAAAGCAGAGATGGTTATGAAGTTTTCTTATATCAGATGCTTTTGCTATTCAATTATTAATCTGATTATGTCGATGCTGAAAAAATGAGAAACATTCGCTTGCGTCAGCATCCTGCTATCGGGGAATCGGTGAATCAGATGCTTTCCAAATACTGGTGCGACGCTTTTTCGATTTCGTCCTTGACGCGGGCGACCGCTGGGCGATCATCCGCTTTTCTCGTGACGAAACAGACTGTGCGGAACGCGTTGTCGTCGGCAATCGGAAGCGCGGCCAAGTCAGGCTGCGTTCCGGCGGTTGTGGCCAAACGGGACACGATCGAGACGCCCATGCCGACTTCCACGAGATTCTGCGTGGCCCAATAATCGTCGGTCGAATGCGTAATCTCCGGCGTGAAACCGGCGGTACGTGCTAACGACACCAGATTCGCCCGACAGGTCTCGCAGCCGGCGATCCACTGTTCGCCGCGTGCCGAAACCAGCTGGACCGGCAGATGCGAGCTTTCATACTGGCGTGCGATCGTGTTGTTTGCGCTGATCAGCAGCATCAGCGGGTCGATGCCGAAGGGGGAGACTTCCAAATCGTCCGGACCAACTAAGGCGGGCAGTGAATTGTATTGGAAAATGATCGCGCAATCGGCAAGCCCCTGTTCCAACGCGTCCATGGCCTCAGGCGGCTCCATCTGCATGAGGCTCACGCGAATGTCGGACGTTTTGCTGATATGCACGAGTACGCGTGCCACGAACGACGAGCATACCGATGGGGGAGCGACTAGGCGAATATGCGTCGATCCGTTGCGCTGGTATTCCTCCACATCTTTGACGGCCTGTGTGACGCGATTGTCGATGAGCTGCCCGTGGCGTGCCAGAATACGGCCGATCGGCGTTAATCCCACCCCATGCGACGTGCGCTGCACGAGTTTTGCGTCAAGTTCGCGTTCGACCTTGCGGATCTGTTGGCTGATGGCCGGTTGCGACCAGCCGGTTTCGCGCGCGACCGCGGAGAACGAACCCAAACGTTCCACATTCCACAAGGTCACGAGAATCTGCGGGTTCAGTGTTTTCGTGCTGAATCCCGTGGCATTCGCGGTGATGCTGATGTCGGTGTTCGTGTTGGCGTTTTCGCGCGTGTTGCTATCGGCTGGAGTGTTCATATGAGGGTAGTGCTCAACTTTTTAGGAATGCGGGAATGGCCTCGGCTGCCGCATAGCCCGCGCGGTACATGCGTTCCAAACCTTCGAACGACTTGCTCAACGTGTTCAGGCCGTACAGGCTTTCCGGCGCGAGGATGAGCGCGCGGCCGTCCTGCTCGTATTCCTTGGCCAGCGCCACTTCGTCGTTGTACGTCTGATAACGGTTGAGCAGTTTTTCTGCGGCTTCGGGGTGGCTGCGCTTCAAAATCCTGGCCGGGCCGATGTCTCTCTTCTGTTCGCGTACGGTGTCTTTCGGGCGGGTGAGTATCACCACGATACGGTCGTAGCCGTCATCGATGGCCTTCTGCACCGGAATCGGATCGGCGATGCCGCCGTCGTAATAGGGGACGCCATCGATCTCATACGGTTCGCAAGCCACCGGCACCGCTGATGACGCCTTCAGGATGTCGAAATTGTCGTAGCCCACGTCGGACTTGCTGAAATACTTCGTGGAGCCGTCTTCGGCGTTGCACGCAACCACGGTGAAATCGGTCGGGTTGGCTTCGAAAGCCGCGTAGTCAACCGGATTTTCACCATCATGATTGCTGAGCGTGCTATACACGTAGTCGAGGTTGGCGAAATTATGGTTCTTGACGTAGCTGTCGAAGCTCGCGTATTCCTTGCGGAACGCGTACTGCGTGTAGAACGTGTGGTTGCGCCCGTGCTGCTTCGCGATGAACGAGACCATGTTGGCGCTGCCGGCGGAAACGCCGTAGCAATGGTCGACGCTGATGCCGTCCTCAAGCATGCGGTCCATCACGCCCGCACCGTAGATCGCACGGAAACCGCCGCCGACGTCGATCATTGCCGTTCTATGAGTCATATGCGCCCCGTCCTTTCGTCGTCCGTCCTTTCGGATTTCAATTGACTTTACGCGGTCTAATTGACGTATTTTTGCGTATTCGGTCATTTCTTAGCGAAGGACGACGTAAAATATCTGCGAATAATCAATAAAAATGGAGTGGAGAAGATATCAATGAACGAAGCTGCACTGCCTCAGTCGACGGTCCATATCGCCCAAGCTGATCCGGACGGGATTCTGCTGGTGATTCACGCGGGTGCCGGCAATCGTGGCAAAAAGGATACGCCAGAACGTCGTGCCCAGGTGGAGCAGGATTTGAACAGGGCTCTTGAAGCTGGCTATGCGTTGCTGGAGCAGGGGGCTCCGGCGGAGGATGCCGTGTGCGCGGCTATCCGTGTCATGGAGGATGCTCCGGAGTTCAACGCTGGCCGTGGTGCTGCGCTGACAAGCGAAGGCATCGTATCCATGGATTCCTGCCTGATGACCGGTATCGATGGCGAGGTTGGTTCCGCATGTGGTCTGACCACGTCTAAGAATCCGATCAACGTAGCGCGTGCCATCAAGGAAAAGACTAAGCATGTCATGTTTGCCAAGCCTGGTAATGATTTGCTTAAGGAGTGGGGAATCGAACTGTGCGACAGTGATTATTTCATCACTCCGGCACGTCAGGAATCCTTGCGCGAGGCGCAATCCAACGGCGACGAGTGGGAGAAGCATGGCACCATCGGCGCTGTCGCCCGTGACTCGTCCGGCAACATCGCTGCCGGCACCTCCACCGGTGGCATCACCAACCAGATGCCGGGACGTGTCGGCGATTCGCCTCTGCCGGGCTGTGGTACCTATGCCAACAACGATTCCGTCGCGATCTCCTGCACCGGCATCGGTGAGGCGTTCGTCAAGGAAGTCGCTGCGCATCAGGTTTCCGATCGTGTTCTGTACGCCAAGGAGGAGCCAATCGAGGCCGCGAAGGCGGCGCTGGATGGTGTCGCCCGTCATCATGGCGATGGCGGTATGATCGTCGTTCCGGCTCATGGTGAAGGCGCAATGGTGTTCAATAGCGAGATGATGAACTGCGGTTGGAAGTCTCCGAAGGGCAGCTACGTGCAGAGTTGATGCTGTAGTGGCAAACCGGCAAAACAAGCCACAAAAGTAAGTGGGGTTCGAATCCATGAAGGATTCGAACCCCACTTACTTTAGCTCCCTATATGGCCGGCGAATCGTTCGTCCACCGGCCGGAAACATCACTTAGTGATGGTGTTGTAGGTAGGCAGATTGGTGTAATCGAACGATACGTTCTTCACGTTCGTCGCGGACGCGGCGGCGACGTTGTCGTTCCACAGCGGAATCACCGGAAGATCTTTGGCCAGCACTTCCTGCGCCTTGGTGAAGTCCTCGGTTCGCTTCTTTACGTCGGTCTGGGCAAGTGCAGCGTTCAGGAGCTCGTCGAATTCCGCGCTCTTGTAATCACCATCGTTCGAACCATGACCGTCAGCGGAGCTGGAGGCATATAGCGGATTGAGATAATCTTCAGCGGACGGGTAATCCAGCATCCAGCCAGCACGGAACGCGGTTTTGATGGTGCGGTTGGTCACCTGGTTACGCACGTCGCTGAACGTGGCGTACGGCTCGCCAGCGGCGTCGATGTCGAGCGTGTTCTTGATCTGGTTGCACACGGCATCGACCCATTCCTTATGGCCGCCATCGGCATTATAGGCGATTCGGAAGTTGCCGGACCATGGCTTGATGGCATTGGCTTTCTTCCAGAGTTCCTTGGCCTTGGAAGCGTTGTATTTCAGGTTGCCGCCGTTCTGCTCCAGTTCCTTCACATATTCGGGGACGAGCGGTGAAGTGAAATCGGTGGCCGGGGTCTTCGTGTTGTTGTAAACCTTCTTGACGACCTGGTCGCGGTTGATGGCCATGGAAATGGCCTGACGACGCAACTGGCCTTCTTCGTCGTTGCCGAAATGCTCAAGACGTTCCGGAATGACGAAGGACTGGAATGAGGATCCTGCCTGGCTGTAGGCGATCACGCCGGAATCCTGACGGAAGGTCTTCACCGCGGACTGTGGAATCTGATCCATCACGTCGAGGTTGCCGGACAGCACGTCGGAGTAAGCGGAATCCTCATTCGTATAGACGCGGTATTCGATGCCTTTGTTGGATACCTTGCGGCTGCCCTTATAATCCTTGTTTGGTACGATGATGATGTTCTTGTCGTGGGACCAGGACTTGAACTTGTACGGACCATTGCCAATCGGAGCCTGACCGAACTTCTTGATGTCCTTAAATGCCACGCTTGGCAGCGGGAACATGGATTGGTGCGCGAGCTTGGTCGGGAATACGGAATCAGGCTTGTTCAGCTCGACGACCAGCGTGTAGTCGTCCGGGGTGGAAAGACCGGAAAGTGTGGCCTTCGGATTGACGTTCGGATCCTGCAGCTCGTCATAGCCCTTGATGGTGGAGAATCGGCTTGCGGTCTTCTGCGCGTTCTTCACATTGGCGGCGAAACTCCAGGTGTCGGCGAAGGAATGGGCGGTTACTGCCTCGCCGTTGGTGAACTTCCAGCCTTTCTTCAACTTGATCGTGTACTTGGTGGCGTCCTCGTTCGGGGTGATACTCTCGGCGACTTCGAGATGTTGCTTGCCTTTTGCATCGAAGCTCACCAGACCTTCGAACAGGTATCGAATAACTTTGCCGCCGCCCATTTCATTGGTGTCGCTTGGAATTAGACCGTTCTGCGGTTCGCTGTTGTTCACTGAAATCAGTGAGGTGCTATCGGAACCGTTGGAGGCTGTGTCATCGCCGGACGACGAGCCGCATGCGGCGATCGACGTCAGCATGGCACCCGCCGCGGCCATGGCCAGCAGGCGACGGAACGCGTTGTTCTTCATTTCATTCTCCTTTAATGTCAACATTTCCGTCGATTATGTCGACGAAAAACAATAGGACACAATATAGGAGTTTTATAAAATTTTCGCGTTATGTCTCAATTTGGACATGAACCGCTCGCAGGTAATGGATACGGACGCCATCCTCAACTTTTTAGGAATGCGGGAATGGCCTCGGCTGCCGCATAGCCCGCGCGGTACATGCGTTCCAAACCTTCGAACGACTTGCTCAACGTGTTCAGGCCGTACAGGCTTTCCGGCGCGAGGATGAGCGCGCGGCCGTCCTGCTCGTATTCCTTGGCCAGCGCCACTTCGTCGTTGTACGTCTGATAACGGTTGAGCAGTTTTTGCGGGTTTCAATTGGCTTTACGTGGTCTATCGGAACATTCGCGATCAGCGACCAAGCAGTGATTGCGCTAATTGCGCGATTTGCGCGGAAGTGTCGGAATTGGCCAGCTCGATGCCACCTTCCGCGTCTTCCGGAGAGAGCTTGCCCAACGATTCGAGCACCACGCCAAGATGGCGCACGGTGCCTTCGTTGCCGTCGATGATTGCCGCTGTGTCGGGCAGCAGTTCGCGGAAATAGTCGCGATAGAACACGAAATGCGTGCATCCGAGCACGACGGAGTCGATTGTTGACAGATCGTATTGGTCGAAATACTGGTGCAGCGTGTGCATCACAACATCGTGATCGTCGAGTTGGCCGTGCTCGACGATCTCCACCAAACCGGGGCAGGGTTCCGGAAAGATCGTATGGTCTGTTTTGAAACGATCCATCAGCACGGCGAACTTGCGTTCCCGCAACGTCAGGGGAGTAGCTGCGACGATGACACGCTGACGATTGCCATGGCCTCGATCGCATGCCACCTTCAGCGCTGGTTCCATGCCGATGATCGGAATGTCGTATTTGTCGCGCAATTCGTTGGCTGCAGCGGAAGTGGCGGTATTGCAAGCGATGACAACCGCTTTCACTCCTTGCTCCACGAAACGTTTCACAATGGCGTCGGACAGCTTGCGTACCTGTTCAGGTGATTTGGTTCCGTACGGAGCGTTCGCGGAATCGCCAAAATACAGCACGCGTTCGTTCGGCATATCGCGGCGGATTTCGCGCGCCACGGAAATCCCGCCCAAACCGGAATCGAAAACGCCGATTGGTGCCGTTGAAGTCATACGTCCTCCCTTGTTCCGCACGCAAACATACTGCAACATAACGCACACGTGTTGCGTCTAACTCCTTCAATAGCCTACCGCGTGTAGAGTGAATCGGTATGAGCATTCCAAGCATTGTTTACAAAGCACACGCCACCGGCAACGATTTCGTGGTGTATCTAGATGCCGAAGGCACGTACGAGCCTACCGCCGATGAAGTGCGATTCCTGTGCGACCGTCATTTCGGTATCGGTGGCGACGGTTTGATCCGCCTTACACATCCGCAGGCGGTGTCCGATTTGAACGACAAGCAGATTGCTGTTTGTGCTGTTGGCAATGCGGATTGGTTCATGGACTACCGCAACGCGGACGGCTCGTTGGCTGAGATGTGCGGCAACGGCACGCGTGCGATCACCCTGTTCGCGCAACGGCAGGGTATTGCCGGTCAGCCGGGCGGTGAACCGTTCCGTCTCGGCACCCGTGCCGGTGTGAAGGTTCTGACTTCGCTTGGCGATGTGCCGGCTCTTGGCAATGACGTGTTCCAGGTTGAGATGGGTTCATGGAAGTGTGGCGATCTTGATGGATACGAAGTGACGATTCCCGGCACGGCCGGTTCCGCACGCGGCACGTTCGTGGACATGGGCAATCCGCACGTGGTCGCCGTTATCGAAGACGCGTTCTCCAGCCTGCCGACCGTGGAACAGCTTGACCTGGTGACCAAGCCGGTCGTCTCACCCCAGATCGAAAGCGATCAGAACGTTGAATTCGTGCGCATCGACGAACAAAGCGAAGGCGACAACGAGGGCAGCGCCACCATGCGCGTCAATGAACGCGGCTGCGGTGAGACATTGTCGTGCGGCACGGGCCTGTGCGCCACCGCCATCACCCTGCGTGCCAAAACAGGCATCGACCATTGGACAATCACCGTGCGTGGCGGTACTTTGCGCGTCGACGTGACCGACGACGATGTGAAACTCACCGGATCGGCCACTATCGTCGGGAAGATCGAACTGCTGTGAGTTGCGCATGCGGTTCGTGCGGAACTCGCGCATGAACCGCATATGCGAAACTGAAATCCACGAATACGTAGCATAAAGAAAGAAGCCGGCTGTTTTCAGTCGGCTTCTTCTGTAAGCAAGCGAATCCTTACTGCTGATTGAACGTTACCTAACGTCAGCTGAACAGCATCGGGCCATCCTTGACGAGAATGATCACGATCAATGCCACAATCCATACGGCATCGACCATTAGATCGTAATTAAGACGGTAGTAAGTGCGCACGCCCGCACCTTTGGCCGGAATCTCCTGAACCACCGCCGTGGCATGAGACAACGCCATGAACTGCACGGTGGTGGAGAACATCAGGCATAGGCACCACGGGCATAGCGCGTTGATTACAAACAGCGACTGCGAGGTCAGCCAATACGAATAAGCCAGCGCGGCCAGTCCACCCAGCCATGTGCACAACGCAAACCAGCGAGGCACGGCAACCTTCGTCAGGCCGATCACTGCGATCGTTACGAACACTGATTCCGCGGCGATGCCGAAGAACGCATTCGGGAAACTCAAACCGGCGAACCTCACAATCTCAGCCTGCCACGATTCCGCAACCGTGGAACACGACATCACGGCATTCACATCACAGCTGAGCTTCTGACCGGGATTACGAGCCAATTTCAGTGTCTCTGCGGAAAGCACGAACGATACGACCAGCGCGACCGCCGAAGCGGCCAGCATGATCAGATACGTCCAAGTGGCGCCGTGACGCCAGCCGCGCGGCTTTGTATAAGCATCGTCGAGAGTGGCGTCGGCAACCAGTTCGCCGGGAAAATCGCTCATCATGCATCCTTGAATCAAAATACAAACGTTGTCATCGCCTAGTTTACGCGGTATTGTGCCGCGTTGCGGCGAAGAACGGCTTACGATGGGTACATGATTCGCGTAGGTACTGCGGCACCGCCCGCTGAAGGTTGGGACATTCACTGCCATACCGTTTTTTCTGACGGTACGGAAACGCCGTGTACGTTGCTGAAAGAGGCACGATCATTGCGATTGCATGGTGTTGCGATTGCCGATCATGATACGACCTCCGGCTGGCAGGATGCGTTGGATGCTTCGCGGCAGATTGGATTGCCGTTGTTACGCGGTACGGAAATCACTGCCGTCGATGAGAACGTATCCGTGCATATGCTCGCGTTTCAATACGATCCGCTGAATGCCGATATCAGCGAGATGTTCGCGTCTACTCGCGATGCGAGATTGCGGCGCACCAAACGCATGGTGGAACTGATGGCGCAGGATTTTCCGATTACATGGGATGACGTGCTTGCACAGGTGCGTGAAGGCAAGCGTACCACGATCGGCCGGCCGCATATCGCCGACGCATTGGTGGCGGCTGGTGTGTATGAAACACGATCCGACGCGTTTTCCGACGCGGTGAGCGCAACATCGAAATATTACATTCCCACGCCATCACCGACCACGCATGATGTGGTGGCCGCGGTCAAGGGTGCGGGCGGGGTGGTGGTGATCGCCCACGCCGGAGACCCTCGACGCAATCGGACATTACTGACCGACCGGCAAATTGAATCTCTCATCACCGAAGGTTTGGATGGTTTGGAAGTATGGCATCGTGGCAATCCGCCAGAACAACGCGAACGGCTGCTCACCATTGCGCGCCGGCACGACCTGCTGGTGACTGGCGGATCCGATTGGCATGGTAAAGGCAAACCGAATGCGCTGGGGGAGAACCTCACCGATGACGAAACGGTTCAAGAAATCATCAATCGAGGCGTTCTCTTGAGCAAATAATCGTCGAAGGAGAAAATAAAAAACCGACACGCAATCATCGATGCGTAATTGCGATATGAAACCAGGAACGAGTTGATCTCTCAAAATGGAAAAGCCAGGCGCGAACGTCTGGCTTTTCTTGCTACGTCGAAAACGTGTGTTTCAGCTCGAAGCTGAAATCTGGTGAAGCGAACGGGTCAGAGGTTGCCGAAACCTACAGCGTGCTTAGTTTCGGAACCGATGATGGCGTAGCCAAGCGAGCCTGCCGGCACCACGATGCGACGACCCTTGTCGTCCGTCAGATTGATGGTCTTGCCGTTCTCCACGGCGTTGGCGATGGCCGCGTTGACCTCATCGGCGCTTTGTTCGGTACTGAAGGTGACAGTGCGGGCCACATTCTGAATGCCGAGTTCAATATCCATGGATGCTCCTTCGTGATAATGTGCAATGCATGCGCACGTGTATGTACGGGTATGTGCGCCTATTCTACGCGTGGCTTCTCATCGGTGGCGTCTTCCGTCTCCCATCGATTAATCTGCGCCTGCGCTTTCTGCATGGTCGCCTCATCTCGCTCCAACAGAGGAATGAGTACGGTCGCGGCCTCGCTGTGCGATGCGGGAATCGATTCCTCATTCGTATCGTCGTTGCCGTCGGCCGTTTCCAGCCTGCTGATTACCATGGTGGAACTTGACGGCATGGATTCGTGCCGTTCTTTTGCGGAACGTTCCGGAATGAAAGTGCTGACCGAGGTCGCCTCACGCTCATTCGTACTGTCTGACGGTGCTTGTGATTGCTGGGTTCCGGCCGGTACAAACGCTTCCGTCGCATCGTTGACGATTTTCTTCGTCTTGCGGACCGGCTGGGAGTCGGTCACGTCGAAATCGCCGGTTACGTCGAAATCTCCAGTGGAATCATCCATATTCACGGCATCGATATGACGTTCACCGGTCGTGTCGGAATCATTCTGCTGCGCGGCCGCGTTACGGCGACGCTCTGATTCGTTCAGCAACGTGCCTACGGTGATCGTGCTCGGCGGGCGCTGGGGACGATCCTTGGCTTCCTGCTTCGATTTGGTTTGTGCGCGATTCTTCGCCGTAGTGACACCCAACTGGTGTGCCAAACGTTCCACCTGCGCCTTGAATTGCATAATCTTGGCGTTATCCGCCTTGTTCAAAGCGGAAATGAAATCGCCGACCTGTTCCATCTGCAGCCACAGATTGGCGCGCAGCATAATCAGATCATCCAAACGGTTGCCCAACATGCGACCATATGCGGAAAGCAGAGCGTTACGGTGATTCTCATCAAGTTTGGCGAAAATCCAAGCCAAATCGCGGGCAGGATCGTTTACCTGCATGTCCTGCCAATTCGTGACCGCGGTGATGGACGAACCGGAGAACAGTAAATCGCCGTCACGCAATCCGCCGTGCACCGGGCAAGTGGAGAACGACCATAGTCCGTCGGTCTCAAGAATATTCGCCCAACTGGTGGTGATCTCCTGCGGAACATGCCCGGCTTGGCACAACCGTTTGATCCAAGCGGTCAGCTGTGCGCGAATCTGGCCGGTGGCAAACGTCGGATAGCCCGCTTCCTGCAAGAAGTCGGGGCGAAGGCGATGAATCGCCCCCAAAGCGGTGCCTACGCTGGAGCAATCGTCCAAAGTCAGCAGCTCCAACGGCCGCGCCTGACCCACATGATGGATGGCTACGAGCACGGACGTGTCTCCGGTGGAGGAATGCTTCAAATCGCCGTTGGAAAAAGCCACTATGCGATCGACGGCAAACCCCAATCCGCCTAATTCGCGGGCGTGCGCGAGCGTCTGCGCAGCGCGCACGCGACCGGCAAGACGTTTACGGCCTTCAGGTGTGTTGGATGCGAACACGTCATACAGTTTGCCTGCCGCATCCTGAACCACGGCATGGTCTACTCCATACCCTTCGTCGGTCGGATTGGTCTGTTCGCTGGCGCGCGCGCCGGCAATGGCGGCATTGGGCATTGTCGCGCTGGTCAGGGCAGCCATCATAAATTCGCTTCGTTCGGTCACAATTCCAACCTTAATACACAGTAGGGGCGAAGTGGCGCCGACTTGCCCGTAAAACTGCTGGCCAACCGCCAGCAAATCGACGTTGCATCATGTTGCGCCGTCATGGCGGGCATATTGGGTGCAGCCAGGCAAGACATGCAATGACATCTCATGAAAACGCATGCGCCGATAACGGCAATCTGCCACAATGGAACGCATGAGTGCAACAGTGGAAGAAATTCTCGACGGATTAGATGACGCGCAACGGGCTGCCGCAACGGCAGTGGACGGTCCGGTGCGCATCATCGCGGGCGCGGGCGCGGGCAAAACGCGAACCGTAACCCGCAGAATCGCTTATGCGTGCGCAACCAAAGCATGGAATCCACGAAGCACGATGGCGGTTACGTTCTCCGTCAAGGCGGCGGCGGAAATGCGCAGCCGACTGTCGAAGCTTGATGTCGCAGCTGACGTCAAAGCCGCGACCTTCCACTCCGCGGCCCTCCACCAGCTTCGCCAGGTTTGGCCGGACGTGTGCGAAGGGCCTATGCCATTCATCTGTCGAAATCCGCGGGAACTGGTGGAGCGTTCGCTGCGTCGCGTCACCACCTTCCAGGTGGATGACGACACCATACGCAACTTGCAGACGGAAATCAACTGGTGCAAAATCTCGCTGATCTCGCCGGAAGATTACGCGCGCGTTTGCGCGGCAATGCATCGTCAACCGCCTTCAGGTCTTGAACCAAGCCAATTCGTAGATGTATACAAAGCGTATGAAGCGGAAAAAACAAATCGCAACGAAATCGATTTCGACGATATTCTGCTGATTGTATGCCATTTGATGGAAAGCGATGAAGACGTAGCCTCAGCCATCCGCTCCAATATCGCATGGCTCACCGTCGACGAATATCAGGACGTTTCGCCATTGCAACACCGCTTGCTCACCCGATGGCTCGGCTCAAACCGCAATATCTGCGTGGTAGGAGATCCCGCACAAACCATTTACTCGTTCGCGGGCGCAAGCAGTTACAGTCTGCTCAATTTCGCTTCGGAATTCGGTCCGCTCACCGCAGACATCAACCTCAACAACGACTACCGTTCCACGCCGCAGATCGTCAACTATGCCAATCGTGTGCTTGCGGCATCGCCGCAACGGGCCGATTATCTGAAGCTCAGCTCTGAAAGGAGCAAAGGGCGAAGGGTTGCGGAAACCATATACGGCAGTGATTGGGAAGAGGCACAAGGCGTAGCGGCACGTATTCGCAAACTGGTGGATGCGGGGGAGTCGCCGGCCGATTGCGCGATTCTCACCAGAGTCAACGCACAGCAGAAAATCCTGTGCAAGGCATTGGGTGAACAGCATCTGAGATACCGCGTGCGCAGGGATAGCGGATGGCAGAATTCCGCGCTTTCCGACGATGCACAAACCAGATTGGCCATGTTGGAAGCATTGGGCGTCGGCGCGGATTTGAGCGGCGTGACCATTTCCACCATCCACGCGTCCAAAGGCTTGGAATTCAAACACGTATTTCTCATCGGCTGTTCGGAAGGGCTCATACCGTATGGAGCCCCGCAGGAGGGCGAAGTGCTTGAAGAGGAGCGCAGACTCATGTATGTGGCTGTGACGCGCGCTGAGGACACGCTTGACGTTTCATATGCGCGCACCCGTGAAGGCAATGAGGGTGAAAGGGCACGACGGGTGTCACGCTTCTTCCGTTGATACTGCTAACGGAATAGCGTGATTATTCGGCGTCAGTTTCGTTATTGCTGCCGGATTCTGCGGAATCGTCAGAGTCGCTGCCATTGGTATCGGATTCGCCGCCCTTGTGCTCTTCTTCGTCAAGCAGCTTGCTGAGTTCGGCATCCCAATCGATGGTCATGCCATCGGCATCGCCAAGGGGTTGTGGTGCCGTGCCGGTTGCGTTGGAAGCGGCGAACGTCGTATTTTCCGTGTTTTCCGATGATCCGTTGTTCTGCGATTGTGAGGCGTTGCCATCGTCATCATTCGGCAGTTGCGGCAGCAGATCGGGATGCGACCATTTCGCGTCTCGTGCCTGTGCGCCTTCCGTAGCGCAGATGTTATCCCACAATGCGGCCGCTTCACGCATACGCTTCGGGCGTAATTGCAAGCCGATCAGGCTTTCGAAGGTGCGTTCCGCAGGGCCTCCGATGGCGCGCTCGCGGCGGAGCATCTCACGAAGCTGTTCGATATGCGGAATATGGGCCATGCCGGCGCGCCACACTACGGTGTCTACCCAGCCCTCGACCAAGGCGAGCAGATTCTCCAGCGATTTCATGGCCTGCTGTTGTTCAGGCGTGTCGGGGAACGCCACCTTGGTGATGTTCACTGCGTCGGCCATGGAATCCGGATCGACGGACTGCGCATCGCGGATCTGCTCCTCCATGGCGTCCAAATCGATGCTGGTGCCACGGGCATACTTGCCCAACAGCGCTTCGAAGCGTGGCATCAGCCACGGCACGGAAGCATACAGGCGCGAATGGGCGAGCTCCTGCAATGCAAGATAGCTCATTACCTCGGTCACGTCGATTTCCAAGGATTTGGCGTATTCGACGATGTTCTGTACGATCAGGCCGCCAGCCGGATTCTTCAGCAGCGAAATACCTTGGTCGAAACTGCCGCGCACCTCATGCGACAGATCACCGGCAGCGCGTCCCAGCTGCATGGCAAACGACGTGTTGCCGACGAAACGCATCAGCTTTGCCGGATCCTTCATATCATCAGGAATCGGAATCTGCACCGGACCAGCGAAAATGCCGGAAACTTCCGTATGAAACTCCGAATCTCCAAAGCGCTGAGACAAAATCGAAGCCAGTGCGTCGCTCATCGACTCGGCTATGGGAGATGCGAACTGCGCCCAGGAATCGATACAGCCTTCCACCCATCCAGCGCGGGTGAGCACCTGCGTCTCGCCCTGTGCGGGATTGAACTCGCAGGCGGTATCGAGCCACAGATTCGCCTCGCTGATGGCACGGCGGGCCATCTCTCCGTATTCCGCGCTCACGCTGGTTTCAGATCCCTCGCCATTGGCCTGCTGCAATGCCAATGATTTCGCCAATTTGACGTTGATTGGACCTTCTTCGGTAATGTGCTGGATGTCTCCGAAAGTGTTGAGTCCGCCCGCGGTGAACGCCTGCATCATAGACCTGACTTCAGCCGGTTTGGGAAGCTTGCTTACATCCTGACTCATCAGCTGGTCGCGCAACTCCTCCGGCATGTTGGAAAACTGGTTCCATGCCATCTCGCCTTGAATTGGTCCGAAACAATCGATAAACCATTGGCGGATCGCGTTCTCGTCCATGCCGGCCCTGCCTTTTCCTAAGCGTTTTTTTCAAGTTTGGTTGGTTCCATACTATGCTATGGGAGGTATGCCCAAGATGAAGGAAACACGACGAATTTACGGCAAAAACACACGTAACGGTGCTCCGGGACGTGTCAAACGATGGCTGATAAACGCGGAAGGTTGGCTGTCCGCGCGTTCATGGCGTTATCTTGCAGGGCCGGTGGTGGCGGTACTGTGCGTATTGGTGTTGATTATGCCCAGCGCATATGTGGTGCAGATGCCCGGTCCGACGCAGAATGTGCTCGGGGAGGTTTCCGGCAAGCAGGTCGTCGCCGTTTCCGGTGTGAAAACGTATAAGGATTCAGGCCAGCTGCTGTTGGTTACGGTCAATGCTTCAGGTGTGCCAGGATACCCGGTGTCGAACGCGCAGGCATTGGTGGCGTGGGCCGATTCGAAATCCACGGTGATACCTCAGGAGGCGGTGGTTCCTGTTGGGCAGACCGCAGAGGAATACAAGGATTCCAGCGACAAGGAGATGACGTCATCGCAGGATTCTGCCACCGCGGCGGCGAAAAAGTTCCTGGAAGAGCATGGTTATGACGTGTCCGGCATGAAGGTGTCCATGCATGTGGACGACATTGGCGGGCCGTCGGCGGGCATGATGTACACGCTTGGTCTGATCGACAAGGTGACTGGTGAAAAACTTTCCGGGGGTAAGATCATCGCGGGAACGGGCACGATGAACGACAAAGGTGAAGTCGGTGAAATCGGAGGCATCCGTTTGAAGATGCTAGGAGCGAAACGCGATGGCGCAACCTGGTTCCTCGCCCCGGAATCCAATTGTTCCAGCGTTGTGGGACATATTCCGGAAGGCTTGAACGTGGTGAAGGTGTCCACTTTGCAGGAGGCGTACGATGCGCTGATCGCCATCCGAGACGGCAAGGGTGCATCCTTGCCGCAATGCTCCGCGGAAGAGTGACGCATTCTTAACGCATATATAAAAAACAATCTCGCAAAGTGGGCAATTCCACGGTTCGTAACGTATATGTTCGAGCAGTGTTGGTATATTGACGAACGTGAATCAAACGGCATCTGATAACGCTGAAGAATTCGGTTTCCACGCCGGCGACCTGGTACAGGAATGGCTGTGGGACGATGATGTGGACGACTCGATCCGCGCCAAGATCGAGGATTTGACCGGTGAGGAGCTGGTCGACGAGGACTATGATTCCGCCGTTGATGGCGTGATTATCTGGTGGCGCGACGGCGATGACGAAGACGAATTGTCTGACACCATCGTCGATGCGTATGCGGTCCTTGGAGACGATGGTCCATTGTGGGTGCTCACCCCGAAGCCGGGACGTCCTGGCGCGGCAAGTTCAAGCACCGTACAGTCCGCCGCGAAGACTGCCGGCATGAATGCAGCCACGCCGCTGACCGTCAGTGGTGACTGGAACGGCATCCATCTGCGCGCATTCGGTAAAGGCCGCTGATCGTATTCGTTTTGCCCGCCTCGCGGCATGCATGGCCAAGGTCGGGCGCTCATATAAAGGCTTGGAATCACGCGATTCCAAGCCTTTTTTACTTGCGTAAGTGGTCGAAGAAGATGTTTCCATGAAATTGTCTATATTGAATCGGCAAGCGTTGACGGAGGCTTTGACAAAACCTTGACAAAAGTCATGACTTTGCTGACGTGCACGCGAGATAATTGGAAATATCGGAAGAGCCGGAACGGCTTATCTTCTGCGGAAACAAAAAGTGGGCGATAAGGGACTTGAACCCTTTGCGCTCGGTTTTTCATATCGTTGTCATTCCGCCGTTTTCCCAGTGTTTCCAACGGTTCCCGCATGGTTTGCATATCACTCCAATTCACTGCAAATCACTGCAATTACCGGAAGAGTGTGGGCAAAATGTGGGCACGGATGGGCACTGCTCACCAGATCATCGGCAGTCCGAGGCATTGGCGCGCCCACCGTTCCACCGCCCGGTTCTCCTCGTCGTCGCCAAGCAGCAGCAAGTATCCGGCAGGGTTTCCGTTCTTCGCATGTTCCAGCTGCTTGATTACGCCCCAGTCCTTCAAGGTGGTGATTGAGCGTTTGAATTCTTGGTTTGCAGCGCCTTTCCGCTTTTCGATGTATTCCTGGGCGTTTTCGCTCATGGCCTGCTCTGGCGATATGCCTAGTTTGCCGTAGTCGTATGCGAATGTTTCGGCTCCGCGCTTGTAGTATCGGCATGGGTAGCCCTTGGCTTTTGCGTCGGCGGTTGGGCAGTTGCGCTCCGTGTCCCAGTCGTAGGTGACGCTTGCCATGTAGGTGAGCAGCAGCAGTGCCGAGTTGCTTGTGGAGAGAGTGCCGTCAGCCCTCATCTTGGAGAACTTGCCCATTTGACCGAGCTGACGGATTGCGTTGAAGTTGCGGTAGCCCATTTCTTCCATGTCTTTCCTCCCCACCTGCTGATAAATTGGCAAGTGGAGAAATGCTCGCGCTTTTCTTCATCCCCTTCGGTGTGACAGCGCCGGAGGGGCTTTTCTTTACCTGTACTTATTTGTACCATTGGTAGTAGACAAATAAGTACCAACTGGCAGTACGTATAAATACCGCAACCAATACTTATATGTACTATTTATATAAGTAATATATAGATTGGTAACATTCTTTTAATAAGGGCCTCTAGCCGATTTTTGCATCGATCAACGCCTCGGTGATGGAGCCTACCTTGCCGATGTTCGTATTGGCTATCGTGCCGTCGCTCACGGATCCACCGCCGCTGCCAGTGGACGTGAAAGCGTCCAAATCCCGCTGAATCTGATCGTCGGACGCATCATTGTCTATGGCCTTCACCAGAGCCGCGTAATTCGCCGACACGTGCGTGTCGTCGCCATCGAGATAGGCGCGAAGCGACGTGCCGCCACGATAAGTAATCACGTCCATAGTGAAACCATCGAACTGCGCATGGAGGCCAGAACCGTCTTCGAAGGCTGAAAGACGATATTCCAATCGGGAATGCGCACTGTCGGTCGTGGTCTTGAATTCCTCCGTGCTGGATGGCTGTTGCCCTATCGCGGAGGCAAATGAGTCAAGCACGGTGCTCGGCGCCAGCTTGGGCTGCTCATCAAGTGTCCCTGAAGTTGGATCGTCGATGACGGAATGTGCGGGCTGCTGCAAGGTAGAGTCGTCCGGCGTTGTGATGTTGGCTACCTTCGCCACTCCGGCAAGCACCAGGCAGATGCAGGCCACGCAGAGAATCTTCCGTCTTTTGCTGAGGTTGTCAGGCTTCTTTGCTCCGTGATTGCTCATTTTCTCCATTTCCTCCTCTTGATTCCCTGTCATTCTACGTGAGAACCCCGCCGAATGGCGGGGTTCCGGTCATTGGATGTTTCGCTCGGCTAGGATCAGCCGGTAGTCTTCGAGGACTTGTGTCGTTATGTTGAGTTCGTCCGCGATCTGCCATTCGTACTCGTACATGCGTTCGAGTAGTGCGAGCTCGGTGGGGTTGACGAGCGTGAGGGCGGTCTGCGTTCGCGCCCGTCGCTCCAATTTCGAACTATCGTTCGCACAGCCGGTGTCGCCGTGCCGCCAATGTAACAGTTCGTGCACCAAAGTGCAGCGTTTCGCCGTGTAGGTGAGCCGACGGTCGATCAGGATGACGTGGTTTTCGTTGTCGTAGCAGCCCCATAGTCCGTCCGGCAGTATGGCGCTGGATACGGTGACCGGCAGGCCGATGATGGCGCGGCGCATGGCGCCGTAGGTCATGCGCCGGTCGATCGGCAGGTCAGGCAGGCTCGTCGTAATCCGGCCCAGCCTCTCCATTGATGGCCTCCTGCTTGCCAGCAGCGTTATAGGCGGCAAGACCATAACCGCCTGCCTGCGCTTTCCTCTCGGCGGCTTCGACAGCATGGCGTTTGGAGTCCATCACGATGTCTCCGATGGATACGCCGGTCACTTCGCTGATGCGTTCCAGGTCACTCAGGTTGAGCGGGCGCGTGAAGTTCTGACGTTTGTACCAGTAGTCCTCGCCGAAGCCGCAGGCCTTGGCAAAATCTTTGACGGTCATGCCGCTTGCCTTTTGGAGCCTGACGCACTCTCGCATGACCTGTTTTGCGAATGTGGTCACTTCGTTTGCTTTCATACCCATGCCTCCATTATAGCCAATTACGTAGTCATTGTGTACAAATTGTAAAGAACTATGCAATTTCATAGACTTCAATCTACGAATTTGCGTAGAGTAAAAACTGTCGAAAGGAAAAGAGAGATGTTGAGCACCAAAAGAACCAAGACCCCCGACCACTACCCATGCGGCCACATGCGCGGCCCCGGCTGGCACGACTGGCGCACATGCCTCACCAAACAGGGAATCGAGGAGGATGAATGGCCGGTCTGACGGAAACAGCCACCAGAAACCTCAAAGCGGAACTCGCCAGACACGACAAGACACCAAAAGACCTAGCAAAAGCATGGGGCCTCGAAATCAGAGCCGTAAACAACAGGCTCAAAGGCCACACGCCACTCTCGACAGACGAAATCGAAAAAGCGGCATCCATGCTCGACATGGAACCCGAAAACCTCGTCATGCTCCTCATCCAACCAATCGACAGCATCAAACAATTCAAAGCCTAAGGAACCCGAACATGAGCCAGCAACAACTGTTGAACCCGCCGGCACCGCCGACACTCCACGAGCCCGGATGCCTGCTGCTCGCATCAAGCGGCTTCTACATCCGCTTCCATGAGGACGGCAGCGCCAGCCTCGTGGACGGCATCCAAGACATCACCCTCGCGGACTTCACGCCAGCGGAAATCGAAGGCATCGCCTACAACCTCTCCAACAAGATCGGAGCAACAAGATGACATTCCTGGAACAACGCGATCGGATCCTCCAGAATCTACGCGACCTGTTCAACCAGCTCAGCGAGGAGACTGACGAGACCAAGCGGGCGCAAATCGAAGCGAAATGCCACGAACAACTCGACCTGCTCGAACTCAACGACAAGATGGGAAACACACGATGAGCTGGATGGACGACGGCGGATTCGACATGCAGACCTTCCCCGCCCAGGACGGCAGGCCGATGGCGCGAATGGTCTTCTGTACCTCGACCGGCCAAACCTACTTCACCCTCACCAAGACCGAGGTGCAGCGCATTCGCCGCGAATGTAATCGCATCCTCAAGGAAATGGAGGCAAGCAAATGAACAGCCATGACCAACTGCACGACAGCGGGCAGACGGAGAACACGAAGCCGAACTACACGCTCCGCCGTCTGAAGTTCGCAGCCGCCATCATCGGATTCGTGAGCAGCATGACACTGCTCTTCACATGGCATGTGACCGACAGGCACATGGCATGGCTCGTCGCCGGAATCTACATCCTGACCGGCCTATGGCTGACCGTGCGGTTCGCGCCACGAGATTAAAGACTTCCCACCAGCCGACAGTCCAACAAAACAAACCATTGGGATGTTTTCGCGGATATCCACGTTCACCAGTCGGCTGGCGGGAACCATAACTGAATATCGACAAACAACAAATCCGCCACGGCGTTTACATGCACACTTCTGTCGTGGCTTCGGCTGGGTGACGGTTCGCCCGCCCACGGATTCCAATCTTCTCCTCTCTCTATCAAGAAACGCAGGCACTCCGATGCTTGCAAACCCCTTCAAGTACGCCTGACGGTTTTCTAGTCGCCGTCGGCCGCGCCACCGGCCGCGAACGTGTTCAGGTCGCGTTCCAACAGTCAAAGGGGCGTTCGGGATCCAAGGACGGCATCGGTCCGACTCCGATACCAGCCACTCAGCCCCATCCACTCGTCAGGAATGGGGCACACCTTAAACAAGCAAAGGAAAACCAATGAACGGCAAGAAAAATGTGACGCTGAGATTCACGCTCTCGGCCGAATCCATCGGAAATGAGAACGCCACCCACTCGACCATCGGTACATTCATCATGCCACTAGACGAATCCGATGACCTAGCATGCAGCGTCAACCTGCCCGGCGACAGACTCGGCGAACGCACCGCGCTCGCCGCCCGAATCGCATGCCAGGCCCTCGACGTTGCGCTCAAAAGGCATATCGAACGTGCCGGCGGCGACGCCGTGGAAATACTCGACGGCCTCAACATCAACCCCGGTGGAGATCTTCGGGACGGCAGGCCATGACCGACCTGCTCACGCCAGACGAACTGGCCGTCATGCTCGGCATGAGCGTGCGCACCCTCGCCAACTGGCGGAGTACCGGCAAGGGCCCGCCATATCTGAAGATCGGCGTGGAACCGCCGGAAGGCCATCAGGACAGGCGCAAGGTCAGATACCAACGCGCTGTGGCCGAACGGTGGGCTTCGGCGCACGAATACCGGAGGACGGTGGCGAGATGAAAAACGGCATGTTCGTTCCAGTGACACGGATCCAAAGCAGTCCACGCGTCAAAAGCGACTGGAAAGCACGCGTCGATACCGGCAAGCCGACCCTCACGCGGCAGGGAATCGACGTGGACTCGTTCATCCGCGAAAACAGGCGATTGATCGAAAGACTCAGGAAAGGAACACGTTGAAACACGAATACACAGCCGACGAGCTCGCCGAGCTGAAAAGCATCTACGACGAATCGGGCGAAGCCGGACTCCAGATCGGCGAAATGCGGGCGTTGCGCAAGGCCGGACTCCTCACGCAGGGCCTGCCGGCGAAACCGGAAGAACCGTCGAAACGCGATCTCATCCTCGCGCACTGCAAGAACCGCATCGACCAAGGCCAGCCGTTCGACGGCAAGGAAACAGCCGAAGCGCTCGGCCTGAGCCCGAAAACCGTCGGCAACATTCTCGGTCAACTCCGCAAGGAGGGACTGCTGCCGGCCTTCAACCAGCATTCACCACGCAAGACAACACGGAAAAACCCCACAACCGGAAAGAAGAAAGAAACCATGACCACCACATCGAAACCAGCCGCCAACAAGGAGGAACCAATGAGCCAGGAACTCACCGCCAACGCGGTGACGGCACCGGAAAAAGAGCGCGAGCATACACGCGCCGCCATCACGGACGCGCTGGTATACATCTACGACGCCATCAGCGCTCTGCAGAAAACCGCGTTCCAAAACAACGACAAAGTCGTCTACGGATTCGCCACGAAACTCCTCAACGGCGAACTCATGGACTTGAAGGCCAACTACAGCAAGGACGTGGCGGCATGAGACTCAAGTTCGATAGCAAGGATGGCGTTTTCACCATCAAAGCCGAAAACGAAGAGGAAAAAACCGCACTCAAAACGTCGTCGGTCGCCATCTGCAATCTCATCATCGATTTTTTTAACGGTGAAATCCAGGAAATGAAGGTGGCGAAGGAATGAAACGTATCCCACTCAAGGACACGGAACGCTACACGATCGAACGGTTCCGACAGTGCAAGAAAACGGAACGTCATCTCGCATGGCTGAAGAGCCGTAAGGCGGGTGTCGGCGGGTCTGACATGAGCACGATACTCGGCCTTAACGCTTTCAAAACGCCTTACGATTTGTGGCTTGAGAAGACCGGACGTGTGGAACCTGAGGACATCTCCGACAAGTGGGCAATCGTCAAAGGCAATGCCCTGGAAAACGAGCTCAGGAAGCGTTTCCGCTCGAATCATCCGGAAATGCTCGTCACGGACGGCACCGACAAGCAATTCATCAGCCGCGAAAAGCCCTACCTACGCGCTTCCCTTGACGGCATCCTGCAAGGGGAGGACGGAAGTTTCGGAATCCTCGAAATCAAGACGGCGAGCAGCCGTCGAGCGGGGGACTGGCATGACGAGGACGGCAACCTCCGAATTCCACCTTACTATCTCGCTCAAGTCGAGTTCTATGCGCTCGTCACTGGATGGACGTGGGGCTACGTCTACGTCGCAATCGGAGACGACGAGCCGGTAGAAATCCCGTTCGAAGCCGACGTGGAGGACATGGCCGCGATCGACAAGGCCGCAGCCGACTTCTGGCATTTCGTCACTTCCGGCACGCCACCGCAGTTGACCGGCGGTGACGTGCAGAAGGCGTTCCCGGAACCCACGCCGGACATCGTGGACGAAAGCGACGACGACGACCTCTACACCCTGCTCGCACGATACGAGAGCGCCATCAGAATGCTGAATGATCTGAAGGCCACTCAGAAGGAATTGCAGGAGCAGATCATCCTGCGCATCGGCTCGCATACTGGCGTGCGCTGCGGCAACCTCCAAGCCACCTACAAGTCGACGACCCGCAAGGAGTACACCGTCAAAGCCGCCACATACCGCAAATTCGCATTCAAATCCATCGAAGAAAAGGAGCAATGATTATGGGAGCAATCGCACAGCAGGCGCAGGGCCGGCAGATGGTCGAGATGACGCCGAAGAAGAACCTCCAGATGCTGATGAAGAAGAGCTGGCCGCGCATCGCCAGCGTCGTCGGCAACAACATCAGCCCCGACCGCCTCTACCAGATGTGCGTGTCCGCGATCAACAAAACGCCAAAACTCGCGGAATGCTCGCCGCAAAGCGTGCTCTCATGCTTCATGACCTGCAGTGCGCTCGGATTGGAACCGTCCAACGTGGACGGATTGGGGCGGGCCTACGTGCTTCCCTTCTACAACAAGAAATCCGGCGGAATGGAAGCCACGTTCATCATGGGCTACCGTGGCATGATCGACTTGGCGCGACGTAGCGGCCAGCTCGTGGACATCAGCGCCCGCGCCGTACACCAGGGAGACGAATTCTCCTACTCGTATGGTCTGAACGAGGAGCTGCACCACGTGCCATGCGCCACTCCCGGCGAACTGACCCACGTGTACATGGTCGCGCATTTCAAGGACGGCGGACACTACTTCCTCGTCCTTAACCGTCAGGAGATCGAGCAGGCGAGGGCACGCAGCAAGAGCGGCAATTTCGGCCCGTGGAAGACCGATTACGAGGCCATGGCGAAGAAGACCGCCATCCGTCGTGCCGCACCTTATCTGCCGCTTACCGTGCAGGCGCAGACCGCCGCCTCCAATGATGACACCACGCCTGACTACGGCGACGTGTTCCAACCTGTGCTCGATGACGATAGCGCCGACGAAGCCGATGACGTGACCGCCGAAGTCATGGAAGCGGACATGCCGGAGGATACCGAAGCCGACGTGAAGGAGGCCGAGTGATGGCAGTGGAGAAGGCCGATGCCGCGATGATCGTAAATCGGCTCAGAATGGCGCGTGAGCTTGAAGATGATTGTCTGAAGCAGCTTGTCGATGCCGAGCCCGACGAGGACGGCATCTACCGTGACGCGCAAGGCGATTTATGGGTGCACTGCATCGATTCGTGGAAGCATCTTTTCGTCAGCTATGGCGAAAGAACCTTCGATTTGGGCATAGCCAGGACTTGGAAGTCTCTCGTTAAGGGCTGCGAGCCGACTGTAAGAATGCCGTTTCGTTTCATCACGCCGCTTACCGAGGAAGAGGAGAACTTCTGATGGCCGGAGAAACCGTTATCACGATCGTCGGCAATCTGACCGCCGATCCGGAATTGCGCACGACGTCCGCTGGCGCGCAGGTCGCGTCGTTCACGATCGCCAGCACGCCGCGCACTTGGAACCGCAGTACGAACCAGTTCGAAGACGGTCAGGCTTTGTTCATGCGCTGCTCCGCGTGGCGCGACCTCGCCACTCATTGCGCGCAGAGCCTGAGTAAGGGCATGCGTGTGATCGCGCAGGGCAGGCTGACGCAGCGTTCCTATCAGGCGCAGGACGGTTCCAACCGCACGGTCATCGAACTTCAGGTGGACGAAATCGGACCAAGCCTGCGTTATGCGACGGCTCAGGTGCAGAAGATGCAGTCAGGCGGATACCAGGGCGGCAACGCCAACGGTGGCGGCTATCAGCAGCCGCAGCAGGCACAACAGCAGTCGCAGGCTCCTGCCGATGATCCGTGGGGCGCGCCAGCCGGAGAGCCTGACTTCTGATGCGCGAATGGATTGAACCGCCGGACGTCGAACCGGTATGTCCGAAGCATGGGTGCGCGCTATATCCGGCGCGCCCCATCCCATGCCCCGAATGCGAAATCGAAGCCGAAGAACAGGAGGCCGACCATGCGGCATGACATTGACCTCGCCATCAGCAAGCCACTGTGGTGGACGCAGAACCGCCGAAGCCGCAGCTGGGCGGTGCCATACCGGAGGAAGAAGCTGGTCAAGACGATGAGCCTGCTCACCTTCCGAAACCTCATCAACGGCGGCAAGCTCCAAAAGCCCGAGCATTGGCCGGTGCATGTGACCGCCATCATCCACCCACTGACCCACGGACGCTTCGACCCGGAAAACGCGGCCCCAATGGTCAAGGCGATACTCGACGGCATCACCCAGTCAGGCTACTGGCCCGACGACAACGCGGACTACGTGCTCGGCCCCGACTACCGGCTAGGCGAGCCAAGCGGCGAAAAAGGCGTCTACCACATCACCATCAGAATCGAAGAGGAAGAACACTAACCATGGCTACGAACGTAAGTGAAAAAGACAAAACCCTGCAAGAAGTCATCGACTGGTGCGAGCAGCTTGAGATCGAAGGTCTGCGGCTTGCAAACGCTCTTCTGTTGCAGCGTGACATGGCCGCATACGGTGTCGTGAAGGGACAGGTCAACGCATACGGCAAGATTGCCGACCACTGCCGTTCCATGCTCGGCTACAGCGGCTCCATGCCGTCCGAGGTGCCGAACCAAAGCGAGGAATGATGTCAAAAGATATCGAAGCCCTGTACGAGTTCGCTCATTGGCTTAGCGAGAAGGGTCGTGAGGCTCGTGAGGAACTGGTGTACAAGCAGTACACGCCATGGATTGATGACGTGGCTCTTGGCCGTCTCGAAGCATACGACGAGGCATACAAGCATTGCAGGGAGATGCTAGGCAATGCCGACTCGATATTCTCCCCGAAATTCGACAAGGAGACCAAGCAAGGCGAGGACACGAAATGAGCAGAGCTGAAACTACAGCCATGCTGTCTGAACTGGTGGAGAAGCGTCTGAAGAATCAGACCGCTTTTTGGGCGAGCGAGGTCAACTTCGACCGGAACACGCATGACGATCGGAGAGTGGATTACGTGGGCTTCAAACCGTGGAACGTCAACGGCGAGCCGGTGCCCGCAAGCGTGGAGAAAGGCTGCTTCGAGTTCTTCGAGGTCAAGTCATGCATGGCTGACTTCATGAGCGGCCACGGCCTGACGTTCTATGGCGACCAGAACTATCTGGTCTGCACGAAGGAACTGTGCGACGAGATCGTATGGCAGAAGATGGTGCCCGAGCGAGTGAACGCGATCCTGACCCCCGATTCGACCGGCTCGAAACTGATTCTCGGCCATGTGCAGTCATACAACGACCTGTCATACAGGCGGCGTCCGGCAAGCGAAATCCTCTGGGCAATGGTCAAAGCGAACGGAAAGAGGACGAATTGAGCATCCTGCTGGACGAGGCCAACGCTTACGAGCGTGGCATGGATGATGATTTGACTTTTCAGACGGTTCGGGAGCTTGCCGGTACAGCGTACATGGCCGGACGTTCCGCTCCACCAACTGCCGTTGAGATTGAGGCCGTGGCGAAACGGTTCTGCTGGAACAGCTGCAAATGGGATGGCGTCGATAGTTACGCGGCGAAAGACGAGGATGACGCATGGGATTATGCCGGTGAGATTCCCGGCTTCCATGAGGAATATATCAGACAGGCCAAGGAAATGCTCGAAATCGCACGGAAGGCGGTAAACGAATGAGCAAGACGATCAAGTATGTGGAATGCGCCCACTGCGGCGAGGTTGTCGGCACATGTTACGTGACATGCCCGTACTGCGGATACAAGCTGGCCGCGCGCAAGTCGACAGGCATGGATCCGCTGTATGGCATGACCGACGACGAATTCTACAAGCGATTCGGGAGCATGTGATGGAAGATGTTGGAATTCTTCTCACGCCACCACCGGACTTGGTGGAGATAGCCGACGCATTGGACATCATGGCCAAGCCGCACGTCGGCAGCGGTTGGGCGAACCTCAACTTCGACGGCCTGCCATGCACCACGCCACGACAGGAGGCCATCTGGATGGAACACAACGGAATCACAAGAGGAGATTAGGCGATGGCTAGACGCGGCTACGTGCAGCTCGTGAACGGCTTCTACGACAACGACAAGATACGTGACCTCGTGCGCATGGGCCGCGCCGATTCCGTTGGCGTGTACTGCATGGCCCTCTCGCTATGCGGCGACAGGCTCACGGACGGTTTCGTACCACGCCGCGCCATGCTGTCCAACATCGGAGCGACACCGGAACAAGTGCAGGCGCTCGTGGACGAGGGAATGCTTGAAGAGGTGGAGGAAGGCTGGCTGATCCACGACTACGCCGAGCATAACCGCACCAAAGAGCAGGTATTGCACGCCCGCGCCGACGCCAAGGAACGCAAAAGCAAATCCCGATGTCACAGCAGTGTCACAGCAGTGTCACAGCGTGACATGCGTGTGACATCGGGACAAACACCAGAACACCAGAACACCAGAACCCAAAAGAAAGAGAAAGAAGAATATTCTTCTTCTTTCTCCAAAGAAAGCGTGAAGGATTTCGGCGATTCGCAAGAGCGCGGCGAAACGGACAGGACACTGGGCGTGGAATATCCGAACCTCGACCTCGAATCCGCATGGCTCGCATTCGCAACCAGCCACCAAGACGAAACCCGAACCGTCAACGATTGGACGCGCCTGTGGAAAGGCTGGTGCCAACGCAGAGCCAACATGAGCGGCATACCACCCTCGAAACGCCACGTGCACACATGGCAGTGCGAACACGTCCTGCAAGCGCTCGGACGCGACAAGGAAACCGCCACCCCAGACCAACGAGCCTGCCAGATGGCGAAACAACTCAACAAGGAGAAATCATGAGACACGACAACCCGGAAACCATGTGCAGCTTGGAATGGTTGGAACACGAACGCCGCAAGGCATGGCAAGAAGGCTACGCCGCCGGTTGGAAAGACCAGGAATGCGACTTCCCGCAATATACAAGCGAAAACCCATACAAGGAGACCGTCAAAATCGAAAAGGACAGTGAACGATGAACGAATTAGACAAGGTCGAGAAACGTCTGATTACCGCACTGGTGATATCAGTCGTCGCAATGCTCTTCCTGATGGGCTTAAGCATCTATGCGCACTGGTATACAGCCACCCACCATGATTTTCAAATGGAGACGGTCAAGACGGGAGACGTGACGTGGGCATGCCTCAAAGACCGAGGCGCATACATCGGATGCAACACAGTGGAGGAATACCGGTGAACGGCATGAGCACGTTGGATACAAGCATCTGGGACGGCTACATCGTCCGGCCGAAGGGTGATATGAGACGGTATACATGCCGAGTGTACGAAACGCTCCAAGAGGCATCGGATGTGGCACAGGAGCGCGCCGACTCCCACCACAGGCCTTACGAGGTGCTCGCAACCTGTGATACCTCGCAGCGAATCATTAAGACCATCGAACCAAGGAAAAGCAAATGAAGAAAATACTCGAAAACATGATCATCAAATGGCACCAGGCCGGATACGCGCTCGACGAGATCGCGCCACTCGTGCCGCAAGTGCCAAAAGCCGAAATCGCAGCACTCATTCGCCAGTACGACAAGGAGACCCGACTTTGACCGACTGCCAGCACTGCCACAAGCCCATGAAACCGGCGGCGGCGAACACGCTCTGCCCGGACTGCCGCACAGACTACTGGACCATGATTTACCAACTCGGACACGTCCAACTGCCCGCCCTGCGAAGCATCATGCTCCGCCAGGCGCATATCGGCCCCACAGGCCACACGCCAAACAAAGGCAACGCGCCACTGCCAATCGACACCAACGCGCAAGACCTCATCGCAGAATCGGAAGCATGGCTCGCCGAACAAGCAGGCAAAATCAGGCCGCAATACGCGGATTACCGCTGGCGGAAAGCATGGTACGCCATCATAAGCAACAAACACACCATATTGACGATGAGCACCGCCGCCGACGACTACGCCGCCCTGGAACACATCGTCCGACGCAACGAACAAGCGTTGACACCAGAAGAAGCCATGGTCATCATCGGCACCTGCCCAAAATGCGGCCACCAAGCCACCAGCACGCCACAAGCCGAAACATGGACATGCCCAGACTGCAAATGGCAAGGCGGAGTCCAAGCCATCAAAGCCGGACGCGACAACAAACTCTGGCAACTCGAATACACCGGAAAACCAGTCGAAGTCGCACGCTACCTCGCCAAAATGGACATCCACTGCACCAGCGACCAGATCCGCCAATGGCTCACCAGAGGCAAACTCCACGCCACGCCGACAAAACACAAAGGAGAGTACGTGTTCAACCTCGGAGAAATAACCGCCATGCTTGACTGTCACAATTAAAATGCTATACTGTCGTATGTTTGTAAAATAAAATGGTCCAGCCAGAAAATGGTTTGGACCATTTTTCATATCCAGCTTCGATAGCTCAACGGCAGAGCAGGCGGAACAGCGCAAATACCAACGGACGCCCCACGCACCCATAATGACAACAACGACGCATTCCATTTCACGCCGGTCCGACTCCGGCACGAAGCACTTACAAGGCGGTGACACATGCCAAGAGTCCGCAAGACCAGCCGCCAATTCGAGAAAGACAAGGCCGCATTTTTCAACCAATGCAAAGCACGGCATGCGGTCTGCTGGCTCTGCGGAATGCCGATAGACTACGAGGCGACGAAGAACACCACTGATGATTCATTCAATCTCGATCACCTCTATCCCGTCTCGAAGCACCCCGAGCTGCAGTTCGACCCGGCAGGCTTCAAGCCAAGCCACACCAGCTGCAACAGACTCAGAAGCAACCAAGACCCACCAACACCAATCGGCACACTCTCAAGACAATGGATAAAGACAGCATGGGCAAGGAGGCAATGATGCCACAGCAGCCAGTCACACTAGAGCTCAGCGCCACAATCAGCGACAAGACATTCCCAATCAGCTCATTCACCGTCAACATCCCAGTCAACGTCACCCACAACGAAGTCAACACCTTCACGGTCGGAGACTGCTACACCACACTCATCACGCCCAAGCCACCAAGCACAGACGAACTCATCACACGATTCACAAACGCAATCAAAGCATTCAAAACAGCATTCGAAACCAACCCCGACGAGGTAGGGGCGGTGAAATCCTGAAAACCAACGAAGACCGACCCACGTCCCGCGTGGTTGGTCTTCCTCTCCCCGCTGCGTTCGGTACCCCATCGCGCGCGTGAGGGACGTTAATGATGAAAGGAGAAGGGAACGATGAATCTTGAGGTGCGGGAGTTCCCGATTTCCGAACTCCACACGTATCGCCGTAATCCACGGCGCGGTGACGTGGACGCCATAGCATCCTCTCTGCGCAAGCGTGGCCAGTATCGTCCGATTGTGGTGAATCTCGGCACGAACGCTTCGAAGCGGATGGAGATTTTAGCCGGCAATCACACGTATCTCGCTGCGAAGCAGCTTGGCTGGAAGACCATTCAGGCAACCACGGTCGATGTTGACGACGATCAGGCTGCGCAGATTGTGCTGGCTGATAATCGTCTAGCCGATTTAGGTGGCTATGACGAGGCTGATTTGGCTGTCGTCCTCCAGTCGGTGTCCGACCTTGAGGGCACTGGATATTCTGAGGATGATTTGAAGATGATTCTTGCATCCGCAGGCAAGCCGTCCATATTGAATGACCCCGATGATGTGCCAGACGTGCCCGATGAGGGCAAGACGTTTACCGAGGAGGGTCAGATTTGGGAGCTGGGCGACAGTGTTCTCGCTGTTGGCTCCTGCACTGATGACGCTCTCGTGGACAAAGCGTTTGGGGGGGGGCAGGCGGATTGCGTCTGGACTGACCCGCCGTATGGCGTCTCGTATGAAGGCAAGACGAAGGATAAACTGACCATTCGGAACGATTCCGGCGTGGATTTCCAGGAGGTAGTCGCCGACGCCTTCCTTCAGATAGTCCGATGCTCCAAGCCTGGCACTCCGGCATATGTGGCTCACTCCGACACGGCAAGGCCGTTCTTCCAGGAGGCATTCGAGGCCGCAGGCTGCATGTTCAGGGAGAACCTTGTCTGGGTAAAGAACACCATCGTCCTTGGTCATTCCGACTACCAGTGGAAGCATGAGCCGATTCTTTACGGGTTCACTCCTGGCGGCGCCGGAAGGCTTGGCCGTGGTGGAGACCACTGGTATGGCGATAACAAGCAGGCTACGGTGTTCGAGTTTGACAAGCCCTCACGCAACGCGGAACATCCGACCATGAAGCCAGTTGGTCTTATCGAGGCGATGATAAGCAACTCATGCCCGCCTGGCGGCACCGTTTTCGATCCTTTCGGAGGATCGGGAAGCACTCTTATCGCCGCATATGATTTGAAGATGCGCGCCGTGCTCTGCGAGCTTGACCCTCGATATGGCGATGTCATCTGCCGACGTTTCCAGGAGCACACTGGCATCATTCCACGCTGCGACGGCAAGGAGCATGATTTTACCACTGAGTGAGGTGTCCGATGCCTGCTGACAAGGACAGGAAAGCGCTGAAGCTGTTCTCTGCTTCCATGAGCATTGCCGAGATTCGTGACGAGCTGGGGTTCCGCGACGTTAAGTCTGCTGAGAACGCGATCCGTCGCGTTTTGAAGGAGAATCAGCGTTGTAAGGATGTGGATACTGAGCGGCAGGTGGAGCTTGACCGCTTGGATAATCTTTATCGTGCAGCGTATCCGCGTGCGCTCAAGGGTGACGCGAAGATGATTGACAAGTGTCTTTCCATCGGCGAGCAGCGTATGCGTCTGCTTGATGCTCCGGAAAAGCGTGAGAATGGTCTGCTGCAGGCATATGAGAAGACGATCGATGGGCTGGGGGAGTCTATCGGAGATGCTGACACGGCTCTTGTACAGTCTGGTCGCATGATCTGCGCGCAGATCGATTACGCGGTGGCGCATGGTACCGGCGTGGAGGTGACGAAGGCCCTGTATCTGGTGCCGCATTTGATGAATGTGCTCACGCAGCTTGGTGCCACGCCTTCCTCTCGTAACGCTTTGGCTGGCGAGGCTCGGCAAGCCACGTCTAATACCGCTCCGTCATCTTCCAGTTCGAAGATCGTCCAGATGGACGAGTTCATGAAGCGGTTCGGCTAGAAAAGAGGTGTCCGATGGCGGCTGAGGATTTGGAGGTTTTCGGCGCCATCGACGATGAGCATCATGGCGTGACCTTGCCGCGTATCTTCACTCCGCCGCTCAGGCCGTTGACGAGGGAGACGAGCAATGGTTTCGCGGTGATCGCGTTCGCGGAGATCATGCTGCATGTCCACCTTTATCCGTGGCAGCAGTGGTTATTGGTGCATGCCTTGGAGTTGCTTGAGGATGGCAGTTATCGTTTTCGCAAGGTGATTGTGCTTGTCGCCCGCCAGAACGGCAAGACCACGCTTATGGGCGTTTTGGCCGCATGGTGGCTGTTCGTGGACTCCAACAAGCATCCCGACCGAGTGCCGCCGGTGAAGTTCCTGGTGGTTGGTGCCGCGCAGACGTTGGACAATGCGAAGGGGCCTTACAATCAGGTCAAGGAATGGTGCAATCCTGCTCCGGCGACTGATGAGGAAGCGGATCTGGCGATTCCGGATCTCGCCGCGATGACGCAGAAATTCGTCAACACCAACGGCGAGGAGGCGATCATCACCCGTTCGAAGGCCAGATATATCGTCCGCGCCGACAAGAATATTCGAGCGAAGAGCGCTGCCCGTGTGGTGTTCGATGAGTTGCGTGAGCAGCATACTGATGATGGCTGGAATGCGGTGTCGCAGACCACGAAGGCCGTCTGGTCGAGCCAATTATGGGGCATTTCGAACGCCGGCGACTATAGGTCTGTGGCGTTGCGCAAGCAGGTGGACAAGGGCCGCAAGCTTGTTGACGAGTGGACGCGCCTGAGCGCCGACGGTGGCAATCCGGCCGACGTGTTCCTGTCCGGCGAGCAGGATGGATCGTTTGGCTATTTCGAGTGGTCTGCGCCTGACAAGTGTCCGGTGGATGATGCCGACGCTATCCGGCAGGCTAACCCGTCGCTCGGCTACGGGCCGATGACCGTCGTGTCGGTTCGGTCCGATATTGACGGCATGACCGAGGCCGCGTTCCGCACCGAGGTCCTGTGCCAATGGGTCACGGCTGACATTATTCCTTTCATCAACCCGAAAATGTGGGCCAGCGGCCTTGACTCGCGTTCCACGATACCGGACGAGAATCGTATCGTGCTGTCTGTGGACACGAGCGCAGACAGGAAGACCACGTATGTGGCTGCTGCCGGTCTTCGTGTGGACGGTTTGCCTCATGTTGAGTTGATCGCTCGTCGTGACGGCATGCTGTGGGTGCCGCATTATCTCGACTTGCTGCAGGAGCGGTGGCCGCATATCACGGAGATCGCCGTGCAGGGCAAGGGCTGTCCGGCAGTGGACTTCATCGACCCGCTCATCGAAAAAGGGTGGACGGTGCATCTCATCGAAGGTTTCCGTCTGGGCGCGTGCTGTGGTCGTTTCCATGACCGTGTGCGTGAGGGTAAGTTGCGGCACCTGCCGCAGCCCGCCATCGAACAGCAGGTGAGTGTGGCCGTGTCCCGGCGTCTCGGCGAGGTCGAAGTGTGGGACCGTACCAAATCAGCATTGCAGATTTCCGGCTTGGTTGCCGAATCGCAGGCATTGTATGCGTTGGAGACCATGCAGGCTGAAGCGCTTAAACCGAAATACGAGCCCTCGCAAGGCGTGAGGGTCAGATTCTAGATTCTTCACAAAGAGGGGAGTATTGATGGGATTCCTTGACCGGCTCCTCCACAATAACGCCGCAGTCATCGGCATGAAGATGGCCGAAGCCGACGCACATCCGACGCCGGCGACCAGCATTCCACTCGCGAACGGCGACAGTTGGCCGTCCGACATGGACTTCTACGGGTACGCTTCCGGCATCTACTGCCGAGAGTATGCGGTGCGCGTCGTGATTGACTTCATCACCCGCAACATCGCGTCATTGCCATTCAAAGTGTATCGGAAGAACGCCGATGGTGACGCCGAGGAGGTCACCAGTGGCGCATTGGCCGACCTGATGAAGCGTCCTTCGCCATTGCCTGGAATGACCCGCTACCGTTTCATCAGCATGCTCCTTCGCGACATGCTGCTCGATGACCGGTGGCTCATGCTCCTGGGCGTGAACGGTAGGCGTTTCACTCTTCGTCGCATACCGTCAGACTGCTATCAGCTTTCCGGCAACGCTTTCGGCGAGATCACCGGCGTGAACCTGCTGACGATTGACAGCCAGCAGGCCATGCATTTTGACCTGCCCGATCCGCGCGTGCACTTGGACGTCGGCTTCATTTCCGGCCTCCAGTTCGGCGACAGTGTGGCCAACGTGCTTCGTCCGCTCTTGGCGGAGGCCAAGGCGATGGCCAATTACCGGCGCAACATCGCCAAGAACGGCATGCAGGCCGGTGGCTACATCTTCCGTCCGAAGGAGATGCCGTGGCTGTCACAGGATGATTACGACGACTTCACGAACGGCCTGCGCAATTTCATCCAGAATGGCGGGCGTGAGGGTGGCTGGCCTGTCCTCAAGGACGGCATGGAGATGCGCCCGTTGGACAATGTCTTCAAACCTGTTGACGTCAACGATTTGGAGGCGCGCGACCGAATCAACATCGCCGTATGCAACGCCTTCCAAATCTCGCCGGAGAACATCGGCTTCCGAACCGGCACGAATTCGAACATCAGCGCCTACAAGGAGAAGCTCTGGAACGTGGAGCTCATGCCGTACATCGTCGCTCTTGAGGAAGCCTTGAATCTCAGCCTTCCAGAGGCTGTGGGTGAGCCGGATTGCTACATCAAGGCAAACGTGGACGCGAAACTGCGCGGCACGACAAGTGAGCAGTATCAGGCGCTCAGCACGGCAACCGGACGGCCTTTCATGACCACGAATCAGGCACGTCAGATTCTCGATATGCCTCGCGTGCCTGGCGGCGACCAGCTCATCACGCCGTTGAACGTCAGCGAGGGTGGCCAGCCCAGCCCGCAGGACGGCGGGCGCACGCAGAACGCGCAGGAGAACAATCCAGTCAACGGCGAGGACGCGAAGGCCATGCTCGCCGAATTCAAACGGCTTTACCGGTATGACGCGCAATTCCACGCCGAGTGGGACGCGCTCACCAAGGAGGAAACATCATGAGGCTTGATTTCAAGGGCTTCGAACTGAAATCCCTTGATGACAGTCAAGGCGAGGGCGTGTTCAGCGGATACGCCAGCACCTGGGACAAGGATTTGTACGATGACGTGATCGTCAAGGGCGCTTTCGCCGATACTTTGCGGAACGATTTCCAAGGTTCCGGCGCGGGCATCCCGATCCACTGGCAGCACAAGGACGACAAGCCCACCGACATCATCGGCGAGACGTTGAGCGCGGTGGAGGACGAACATGGTCTGCTCGTCACCGCACGCCTCGACCTCGACCTGCCGGAAGGCAAGCGCGCATACGACCTGCTGAAACGCGGGCTCATCCATCAGATGAGCATCGGCTTCCTCGCCGAGGAGACCGCGTTCGTCCAGGACGGCAAGAGCTCGTGGGACGGATACCGTGAAATTCGCCAAGTGAAACTGTTCGAGATTTCCCTTGTGCAGGTGGCCGCGAATCAGGGCGCGGAGGTGCTTGAGGTGAAGAGCGGCCGCGCCATCAGCGCGTCCAATGAGGGTAAGCTCCGCGCAGCGCTTGACAGTCTGCATGAGGTCTTGGACGGCATCGATTCCGCCGACAAGAAGCCGGACGATGACACCGATGATTCCACGGATGATTCCAGCGATCAGCCGGACGATTCCACGGACGATTCGAAGAAGAAAAACCAGAAAAGCTTTGACCCGCAGTGGGCTGAGGAATACAAGACCATCAGCGACTTCTTCTCGCTGGAACATTAACCGAAAGGAGTGCCATGAACCTCATGGACAATCTCGCCGCCGAGAAGAAGGCGGCACAGGCCATCCTCGCCAAGGGAATGGACAACATCACCGAAAAGGAGCAGGAGGAGCTGAAGCAGCATTACGCCGAGGCGAAGAAGCTGCAGGAGCGCATCGACCTGTTCAAGGAGGCCGGCGAAGGACTCGACAAGCTCGCCGGCACGTCCAAGACCGAACACAAGGGCGCCGAGGCGAAGACCCTCGGCGACTTCTACGTCAAGTCCTTGCAGGAGAAGGGCCTGAGCGTGCTCGCGACCAAGGGAGGATTGTTCTCCACTCCGGAATTCAAGGCGTCTTCTAGCACTCATGCCACAGGCGGAGCGTCCGGAGCCTACGCGCCGTTCCTCACCGAAACCGACCAGAACGGCGTATGGCCATACGAGCGTCCGCTCGTCATCGCCGACCTGTTCGCATCCGGCACCATGAGCGGCACCACCATCAAATACCCGGTCTATGGCTCCCCCGAAGGCGACGCGACCACCGTCGCCGAGGGTGGCCAGAAGCCGCAGATCCATCTTCCGGACCCGACTTGGGTGTCCGACAGCCTGCATGAGGTCGCCGCATGGTGGAAGATCACCGACGACATGGCCGAAGACCTGCCGTTCGTCGTGTCCGAGATCAACCAGCACGCCCAATACAACCTCAAGCTGCAGGAGGAGATCCAGCTTCTGTCCGGCGATGGTACCGACCCGAATCTCAAGGGCATTCTGAACCGGGAAATCCAGTCCAAGGGTCAGGCCGCGGACTCCGATCCGGACCGTATCTTCGCGGCCACCACGGATATCGCCACCGCGACAGGCTTCTCCGCCGATGCGGTGGTCATCAACCCGGCGGACTATCAGGCAATCCGCCTGTCCAAGGATGCGAACGGCCAGTATTTCGGCGGTGGTTTCTTCGCCGGACAGTACGGCAATGGCGGCATCATGCAGAATCCGCCGCTGTGGGGGCTGCGCACCGTCGTGACCGAGGCCATGACCAAGGGTACGGTGCTCGTCGGCGCGTTCAAGGCCGGCGGCACCATCTACCGCAAGGGCGGTCTGACCGTCGAATCCACCAACAGCCATGAGAACGACTTCACGAACGACAAGATCACGTTCCGAGTGAAGGAACGTCTCACCCTGCAGGTCAAGTATCCGAAGGCTTTCGTCAAGGTGACGCTCGGCAAGGCCGCAGCCAAGGTCGCGGCCAAGGCCGAGTGAGTCTGGGGATCGGCATGATTGACGTGAATGTGGTTCCCGACATGATTGCCGACCCTTCGGCTTTCGAGGATGACGCGCGATTCAGGATCAAAGCCGCGCAGGCGGCCATCCGCCGCGAGTGTGGTTGGCATGTCATGCCGAACATGGCATTGTCCGGCGTCATCAACTCGCGTGGTGGCACGGTGATTCGACTGCCCGCACGTCATGTGACGAGCATCGAATCATTGACCGACCGCGACGGCAACAAGCTGGCTTACGCCTATGATCCGGAGACGGGTCTTGTGGAGTCGCTTTCCGGTGGCTTCCCGGTCGGCGTTGCGGTCATCCGCTACGCGATCCATGCCGGATACGATGATGCGCCGGACGTGCAGCAGGTGCTCATCAGTGCCGCGAAGCGAGCGGGCATGAGTCCAGTCGGACTGGTCAAATCCCAGTCCACGAACGGTTCCAGCGCGTCGTATGACGTGGTGTCGCTCATGCAGGAGGAGAAGGACAAGCTCAAACCCTACCGGCTTGGAGGATTGCCATGAGCCTGCTTGACGACATGAATGCCGGTGGTGGTGGATGGCGTATGTCTGGCGCGACCAAGTGGCGGCGACTGCGTGCGAGGAAGGTCGATGACCCGTATTCCGGCGAGCAGACCGGCGAGGACTGGTCCAATCCAGAAACTTTGGATTTCACCGGCGCTCTCGCCAGTTCCAGCAGCACGCGCACGCCCGACGGCCTGCGCGAGCAGACCACGAGCGCGGCTTACCTCACGTCTCCAGATCCGACTCTCGACATCATGCCGGGTGACAGGATTCAGGCGTTGCCGGATAACGGCAGACGTTGGGAGGTCAGCGGCTATCCGAGCCGTGACGCGAATGCTTTTGTGTCATGGCAGCCGACGGTCGAGATTCCACTAAGCGAGTACAGGGGGTGATGTTATGGGTGTGGCGGTCAAATTTAACGACCGATATTTTGACGAGCTGCTGAATTCGGCTGGCGTCAAGGCCATGACCCGTCGTGCCGCCGAAAAGACGCTCGAATATGCGAAATCGCATGCTCCGGTGGACACCGGCGCGTATCGCGACGGCCTCCAAATCGAGGAGGTCAAGCACGCGCATCGAACCACATGCATGGTGGTCGGCACCGACCCGAAGACCCTGCTCGTGGAGTCGCAGACGGGCAATCTCCGCAAGGCGTTGAAGGCAGGCAAGTCATGACGGCAGTCCTGCCACCGGATCTTGAGCTTTGGCTGTGCGCGTTTCTGCGCGCACGGTTGGAATCGTCTTTTCCGACGATCATTGTCTCGAATCGTGAGCCGGAGGATTACGACGGCTCACGGCCGCTCGTCGTGGTGCGTGATGATGGCGGATCGCAGTCGAACCGCGTGCTCTTCGACCGGAGCGTCGGCGTGACAGTGCGTTATGGCGCTCGTGCCGCTCCGAAATCCTGCCGTGACCTGGCGGCACGGATCTACGGCCTACTCACCGACCCCGATATTTGCCAGCTTGACGGTTCCCCGATCGCTGCAATCGAAGAGGACGGGTGCAATGGCCCGTATTTCGTGGCCGAGGACGCGAATATCGCCAGATGCTATCTGACTCTCGAATTCTCCACCATCGGAGAATTCCAATAATTTAAGTTTTTCTGAATTTTCAAGGCGTTGAAACGTTATGTTTCAGCGCCTTTTTTGTTTGAAAGGACAAAACATGGCAGCTGATAAAGACGGCAACGACCTTGGCGCTGTCAAGGTGGTGCTTTCCAGCAAGATTCTGCTGGCGCATTATGATGCCTCCAAGTCGCTCACTGCGGCGATGATCGTGAAGACCGTGGCCGACCCGATGAGCAAGCTGACCGGGATTTTCACGGTCGGACAGAATGTCGGCCTCATCACTTCGGATGGTTCTCCAGAGGATGGAAGAGACGGCGATGACGCCACCGAATTTCACCAGCCTGGATACAAGCTGCAGGCAGCAGACCCGAAGCTCACACTGGGTTTCACCGTCGCCGAAGACAATGATCTGACACGTGAGATCATGAAGGGCAAGCCTGACTCCAACGGCGTGTATCACGTCAAAGACATCGTTCAGGATGCTAAGTGGTTCGCCTATCAGGAGACGGTGTATAAGAGTGGCGTTCACCGTCGTCGTCTTGGTGTCGTGCAGGTCACGAACGCCGAACCTGATCAGGATAATCGTGGCGAGGTGTCCGGTGTCAAGTTGACGGCCGAATGGGCCGTGGATGTGACTGTGGATTCCGGCAATTCCAAGTATCTGGAGTCCTATTACACTCCGGCAGCCTGATTTTCGATTCTTCCCAGCACGTGTTTCTTTCTCCCTTTCTTCGCACGTGCTGGGAATCCTCCTCTTAATCCAGCGAAGCAAGGGAAAAAATTTTTAGCCGTTTGAAAGAAGGAAGAAATGAGCAAGAATATGACGCCGACCGTCGAGGAATTCGAAGCATGGACCGCCGAAGACGAAGCGAAGGCCTTGCAGGAGTCGGCAGAAGCCATGAACGTGAAGCACATCATCAAGGGCGACGGCGTATGGTTTCTGGCTCCAAAGGGCCATGTGTACAAGCTGCCGCTGGCACTGTCGATTGATGATTTCGTCCGCCTGTCCGAGTTGCAGTCCAACAGTGAGCAGATTCAGATGCTCAAGGGCATTCTCGAAACCTTCGCCGGCGAGGATGCGGCAAAGGAGCTGTCGAAGGAGCCGGCAATGGTCCCCTTCAACATTCTGAACGCTTACGGCGAGATATTGGCGAAGATCCAGGGTGTGGAATTGGGAAAATCGTCGACTTCTGCCAGCTCCTCCGAGGAGAAGACGGAAGCCGAATAAGGGCTGATTTCGCGGCGCGTGGATGGAGCCTGCAGGCCGACTTGGGCGGCAGGCTCCGCTATGCGGACGCGATAGCTCTCTTCGAGAGCATTTCGGTAGACCCGGGCAGTTACACCGGCATGGCTGCGGTGCATATGGTGCTGCCGATGGATGCGACGGCGATCATCACCGCGATTCAGGCTGGTGGCACGTCGATTCTTGGTGACCTCGCGCCCGAAAAGGCGGGGATGAAACACGTCGAAGTGACCGATGAGGAGCGTCGTGAGGCCGAGGCGTCGATGAGTGGTCTTTTCGGCGTCAAAAAGATAAGTGAATAGAGGAGGCTGTCATGGCTGGCGGCAGTGAGCTTGGCTCCGCGCATGTGAGCATTTTCCCTCAAATGCGGGGATTCCGCCAGAACGTGGCGAAAGAAACCAGCAAAGCCGTCTCCGGCATGAAAAACGCCTTTTCGAAGGGTTTTGATGCGGGCAAGCAGGGCAAGACGCTTGGCGGCGCGTTTAAAAAAGGCTTCGGCGACGGCAGCAAAGAGCTGAATTCCGAAGCCCTGCAGTCCTTTAAAAAGGATGTGGCGCAGGCGAGCCAGAAGAACACGGACGCCCTGCTGAAATACAAGGCCGCGTCCGTGCAGGTGCAGGCCGCGCAGGAAAAGCTGAACGCGGCCACGCAGAAATACGGAGCGGATTCCACTCAGGCGCAGGCCGCGGCGATCAGACTGCAGCAGGCCGAACTGAAGCAGCAGACAGCCGCCGAAAACCTGAAAGCGTCGACCGAGAATCTGAAGGGCGCCAAGGAACGTCTGAAGAATCTTGAAGCCGAATTGGCGGCGCAGTCCTCGAAGTCCGCGACTGGTTTCCGTGCTGCCGCGAACGCGTTCAAGACCGGGTTTTCGACCATTGGTTCCGGTGTTTCCGGACTTGTGCGGAAGATTCCTCTGGTCGGCTCGGCCGCAAAGTCGATTGGCGGCGCGTTCTCCGGCGCGACGACGGTCATACGTGGCGCTTTCACCGGTGCGACGACAGCCATCCGAGGCACTTTCGGCGGCATCAAGTCAGTCGCGTCCGAAACCGTTGGCTCCGTCAAAGGCGCTTTCGGACGCATGTGGGATGGTCTGCCGGCAGGAGTGAAGTCCACTGCCTCCGCTTTCGGCAGTGGGTTCGCAGCTATCGGTAAAACGGCCGGGAGTCTCGCCTCGAATGTCGGCGCTAAGTTCGGGGAGATCTCATCGAAAGCCGTAGAACATGTCAAAACCATGGCGACAGGAGTGGTCACCGCCGTCGGCGTCGGTATCGCCGCCGTCAGCGCGAAGCTTGTCGATTTCGGCAAGCAGGCTTTCCAAAGCTACAGTGATTACGAGCAGTTGAGCGGCGGCGTCGCGAAACTTTACGGCAACATGGGCATGTCTTTGGACGAGTATGCCAAGCAGGCTGGAAAGAGCGCGGAATCGGTGCGTGCCGACTGGGAACGCAACGAGGCCGCACAGAAGGCCGTGATGTCGAACGCGCAGGATGCGTGGAAGAACTGCGGCATGAGCGCGAACGCGTACATGGAGCAGGCGACGAGTTTTTCGGCGGCTTTGATCAATTCGCTTGGCGGCGATACCAAGAAGGCCGCCGACATGACAGACGTCGCGATGCGCGCCATGTCCGACAACATCAACACTTTCGGCAGCAGCGCGACAGACGTGCAGAACGCGTTCAACGGTTTCGCGAAACAGAATTACACGATGCTCGACAACCTCAAACTTGGATATGGCGGCACCAAGGAAGAGATGGAACGTCTCATCAAGGACGCCAACGAGTGGGGGGCTGCGAACGGTGAGGCCTCCAATCTAAGCATCGATTCGTTCGCCGATGTGATCCAGGCGATCCAGCAGATCCAGGAGAAGCAGCATATCGCTGGCACCACTGCCCGCGAGGCGGCGTCGACGATCGAGGGGTCTGTCAGCGCGATGAAGGCCGCTTGGACGAATTGGCTTGCCGAGCTTGGCAAAAGCGATGCGGACATGGATGCGGTCACGCAGAATCTCGTGACTTCGGTGATGGCTGCGGCTAAGAATGTGATTCCACGTGTCGGTGTCATCATCAAGAGTTTCGTTCATGCGATTCCTGGAATGTTCGATGCTCTCGTGTCGACTTTGCCGGCTCCTTTCAAGAATGCCGTCAACGCCATTCGTGGCGTTTTTTCGGATTTTGGCGGGATCATCGCTCCCGTCGCAGCCGCTTTGGCCGCGTTGGGTGCAGGCGGTTTCGGTGGATTGCTGGCTAACATTCCGCTTGTCGGCGGGATGCTTAAGCCTTTGACCGGCTTGCTTGGAGGTTTGGCCTCGCCGATAGGCATCATCATCGCGATGATCGGAGCGCTTATCGCCACAAGCCCGCAGCTGAGGTCGCAATTCGGCACGATGCTGCAGCAGATCCTCACAAGCCTGCAGCAGGCATTCCAGCAATTGCAGCCGGCGTTGAGCGAGCTTGGCAGCGCCATCTCCACGCTGATCCAGACGGTGATGCCGATCATCACGTCCGCGCTCGGCGCGATCATCACGGCGATCGCGCCGGTCGTTTCGTGCATCATCTCAAGTCTCGTGCCTGTGATCCAGACGGTCCTGCAGGTCGTGACCTCCGTGGTCCAGGCGATCATTCCTTTGGTCCAGGCGGTCGCGCCCGTGGTCGAACAGGTCGCGCAGGCGATCGGCCAGATTCTGCAGGCTTTGATGCCGGTCATCCAGATGGTCGCGTCGATTGTCGGCGTGGTGGTCAATGCGATCTGCGGATTCATCCAGGCCACTTTGATGCCGACAGTGCAGGCCATGCTGCCGTTCATCCAGGGCGTCATCAATGGGATCACGATGGTGGTCAATGGCATCGTCAATGTGATCCAGGGCGTCATCAACATGGTGACTGGCATCATCAACGGCAATTGGTCGCAGGCGTGGCATGGCTTCCAGCAGATCGTGTCCGGAGCGTGGCAGGCCGTCTGGGGCATCCTGTGCGGCATCGGCAATCTCATCAGGGGCGCTTTCGCCGGTGCCGGCACATGGCTTTGGAATGCTGGCAAATCCATCCTCAATGGTCTGCTCAGCGGCCTGAAGGCCGCTTGGCATGGCGTGACGAGTTTTATCGGCGGCATCGGCGATTGGATCGTCAGGCATAAGGGGCCGATCAGCTACGACAAGGTGATGCTCAAGCCCGCCGGTCAGGCGATCATGCGTGGATTCGATAAGAGCCTCAAGGACGGCTGGCGTGGCGTGCAGAAAACCATCGACGGAATGAATGCGAAACTGTCCGGCGGTTTCGACGTGGCTTTCGCCACTGCGGGAATGTCGATGCCGGATGCCGTCGGATCGTTCGGCGACGATGTCGCCAAGGATGTCAGCGACGGCATCAGATCCGGCTTGGATGGCGTGAGGGATGGCGTGCGGGCTGCCGTGAAGGATATGACCGTGCACGTGGATGGGCAGGTCGACGGGTCGAAGGTCGGTAGGGCGAATGTCACGAACGGGACGCCGGCGGGTGATTCCGGCGGCGTCACTTATGTGACGCAGACTTTCAATTATCCGGCGATTGCTCCCACGTCGATAAGCACGCAGCAAAGATTGCAGACGGCGGCAATGCCGCAATGGTGACACACAAGCGAAAAGGGTGGTGCAATGATTCTCACGGATTATCTCATCAATGGTCAGCAGCTGACCGGTGAGCATTCGAGTCTGATTGTCGGCACCACCCATTTCACGAGCATCAGCCCGCGCATTGATTCGGTCACAGTGAATGGCAGGAATGGTGTGCTGCTTCCGCCCGGTCCGGTGGCTTTCGACGCGCCGGAAATCACACTCAAATTCATCACGGACGGCCCTGATGCGGATACTTTGATGCACCGCTTTTATCGGCTCTGCCGTCTCGCGTCCGAGTTGACTCGTGTGGAGCGTGACACGGTATCCGGCTTGACGCGCCGCATGACCGCCAGCGCGGTGTGCACGTCCTGCCAGCCGGATGGCGACGAGAAGCCCTGGAGCAATCATCGTGCCGCCACGGCGGTCTTCCAACTGCCTGACGTGTTTTGGCAAGGTGATTGGCAGACCGCCACGCTTCCTGCTTCGGGCGGCGTCTTCCTTCACGGCGAGGCCAAGACCGGCAGTGAGGGGTGGTATTCCAATGCTCCGCTGCTTAATCTCATCCTCCGTTTTTCGGATGTGTCGTCCGTGGCCGTGTCCGACCCGGTGACCGGCACGGATATCAAGTGGAGCGGGCCGAATGCGTCGAATCTTTACCTTGATGCCGGCAATCGTCGCGCATGGACCGCAGGCGGCAATAACGCTTGGACCGGCGGAACCGATGTGACGTCCGGCGTCGACTGGACGGACGACCCGTTGCAGGTGTGGCCTGCCGCCGATTCCGGAAGCTACACGCTGCAGGTCAAACAGTCCGGCGCGTCTGCTGTGACGTGCCGTTACAAACCTTCGTGGGAGTGATGATCATGGCTAAATCTTTGCATGCTCGTCTCGTGGCCTACCGGCCTTTCGGCGAGCGAATCGGCGTCCTTGCGGAGCCGGTGAGCTTCAGCGCTTCGATGCTCCACAATGATGACGGAGCCATCAGCATCGAATATTCGCTGCTTTCCGGTGACGCGCAGGCGTTCGACCGTGAGCTTACCGATGGCCTCGAAGTGGCCGTGGAGGTGTCGGACGGAACCGGCTACCATGAGCCGGATAACGCGCGTTTCGTTATCACCGGCCGATCCGGCAAGACCGACGACCGTACCAAGACCGTCACCTATTCCGGCCAGTCGATAAGCTGGCTCCTGAGCAAGGCGGAGAACAACGATTCCAGCCATCTGCTCACGGACGGCGACAACAAGGGCAAAAGACCTTTTTACAGCTCTAATCCGGGCGTGATTCTCAAGACGCTGTTGGACGAAAACAAGGCTCGTGGCGGCGTGGCCACCGGCCTGTCGCTCGGCTTCGATACGGCGAAGGACGCGGGCGGCGCGGCATGGGCGAGGAAATACACGCTTTACTATTCCTTGGGCACCGACCTGCAGACCATTCTCAGCTCGCTGGTCAACGGCGGTGGATGTGATTGGCGCACGTCCGGCCGAACGCTGAAAATGTGGAATGCGGACAGCAACGCCCTGAGCCGTGACCTGAGCAGGAGCGTCATCCTGCAGCTGGCACGCGACATCAGCGAAGCCCCATACGAAGAATCCATCGCGGATCTGGCCAGCACGATCCTTGTCGAGGGTGACAATAATCTGCTTTTCCGCATGGACAATCCGGCTGCCCCGACACCGTGGGGCAAGTGGGAATCCTATTCGTCGCAGGGCGGCGTGTCCGACAAGGACACGGCGCAGGCCTTTATGCAGTCTACTTTGGATGATGCGGCGAGAGTTCGCGGGCAGTACACGCGCAATCTCGTCGTTTCCGACGTGGACAGTCTGCCGCTCGTCGACTATCATGTCGGCGATTGGATTACGGCTCCGACCATCTCCCATAGGGAGAAGGTGCGCGTGCAGGAAATCGACCTGAGCATGCGCCAGGGCGAGGGACTATCCGCCAGCCTCGCGTTGAACGATATCAAGTACGACGCTTCGGTGCGTCAGGCGAAGAAGATCAAGGGCATCACCGGCGGCGCCGCGTTGGCTGGCAGCGAGGGCGGCACGACCGCCTCTTCGGACCGTGACCATCGCGTGCCGAAGGCCCCGATCGGATTGATCGTGCAGACGGACGCATACATCGGGTCGGACGGGTATGCCCACGGCTTGGCCACGGCCATGTGGGGCGCGGTTACGCAGGCCACGAATGACACGAGCATCGAGATTGGCAGCTATGCCGTTGAGTGGCGCAAGCACGTGGATGGCGCGCCCTGGCAGGCTGCGGGCACGACCGATAAGACGCAGCTTGGATTCGGCGGTCTGGACTGCGGTACGCAAATCGAGGTCAGGGTCAGGGCTGTGCCAACGTACTCTGACAAGCTCGGTGAATGGTCTGAGGTTTTCGTGGCTACGGTCGAATCGGACACGACGCCATGCTCCGTACCGTCGAAGCCGGTGCTTTCCTCCGAGCTTGGCGTGGTCACCATCCACTGGGACGGCAAGACAGCCGCAGGCGCGTCGATGGAACCGGATTTCGACCATATCGAGGTCGGTGAGGGTGCGACGGAATCCGGCATGAAGGTTGTGTCTGCGACGCAAGCCGGTCAGGGAGACTACATCGTCACCGGCCTGAGTATAGGCAGCCAGCACGGTTACGCGCTACGCTCGGTGGACCATGCTGGAAACAAATCCTCATGGTCCGACATCGCTATGGTGACGGTGGCGAGTGCGGTCCCGCAGGAGACCTTGGATTCCATCAATCAGGACATCGCCAAGGCCGAGGCCGAAGCGAAGGCCGCGAAGACCACCGCAGACGGCAAGAACAGGATCTTCGCTCAAATGCATGAGCCGACCCATAGCGGGCTGAGAGCCGGCGACTTGTGGTATGAGCTTGATCGCGATGGCCATATCGGTTCCGTGCACGTTTGGAATGGGTGGAGTTTCGCCGCTTACACACTTGTGGCGGACAGTCTGCTCGTTCCGGGCAGTGTGGACGGCGGCGTGCTCATCAAGGATGGCAGCATTGAGGCGAAGAACGTGCACATCGGCAACGGCGAAATTCTGACTGAACTGCTCAAGGCTCGGAAGATCGTGACCGATGACGTTGAGGCGGGCCAGTTTCGAGGCTACGTTTTTACCGGATCCGTGTTTCAAAGCTCAGAGATGGAGGACACTGGGCTTAAATTGGATTCGGCGTCTTTGCGGATGTGGGATTCCAACCACAACCAGACCGTCTATCTGGACGGCGAGGGCAAGTCGAATCTGCTGACCGGCACGTTCCAGACCCGCACGAGCGGGCATCGCGTGCGCATCAGCCCGGACTACAAGTCGCACATAATCGGAGGTTCGGAGACTTTTACCGGCGACGGATTGGAATTCCCCGCCTACAACGACTCCACCGCCTACTACAGTCATCCGACGGTCGCGTCCGCCATCCAGTCGAATCTGGTCGGCTCGATGAGCGAGCTGGACTTGTGGAGCGGACACGTCACGAAGAACGATCCGGCGGCTTTCATGCGGTTGAAATCCAAGCCACGCGAGCGTGGCGGCACCGGCAGCGGCGGTGTCACGTCCGAGGTATACGTCGTAGCGAACACTGATTACGACGAGCCTGACGCGAGCAAAAAAACCAGCGCATCGCTCGTCTTGGCCGGAGATAACGCGAACGGTTCGAATGCCTGGCTCCGGGCGCAAGACGCTAACGGCACTGTCGGAGTCGGAGCGAACATCGCGACCGGATACTTGTATCTTGGCGGCTTTCTTGGCGGTGTCACGAACCGTTTCACGTTCCGAGGCGCGGTCGCGTGGAAGGCGTGGTGGCCGAATTCCGGCAGCACGATCGCGACCGGCGCTTCAACGCAAGTCAACTGCACGTTCAGTCCGGCGAAATACGGACGCTATTACGTCGTCGCGAACGCGGATTCGCAATGGGCTGGCATCATCGCGCATCCGGTGAACACGGGCGGCCAGAGCGGCTTTCAGATGAAGATTTACAACGCCGACCAGCCTTGTCCGGTCGAAGTGTGGGCCGAATACCTCGCCTATCTGGTCAAATGAGATTGGAGGAAATCTTGTCATCGACTTTTGAAATGGATGAGAACGGATTATGCATCATCCGATGCGATCCGCCGGTGAACGGGTCGGACAGTTTCGTCTTCCAGCCTGAGGTGATCGCATCGTGGAAAGTGTTGCTCGGATTGGCTTCGACCCGTGAGGCGATAGCTGCGATCATGCAGGGCAGGGAGGACACGAGCCGATACGATCCGAAGACCGGCAGGGGCGTGTGGACTGGAGCGTTCGAGGCGTTGGAATCGGCTTTGGCGGATTCCGCCACCGAGGTGAGCATGCTCGCCTCCGACGGCGAGATTTTGGATGATCCTTTGACCGCCGCACGCAACAAGACACGTGAGGGTATGAGCCTGCCTGTCATGTCGAATGAGACCGACGCGCGAATGCGCATCGCATTGACCGTAGATGGTTCCGACGTGGAAGCGTCCAGCGGCATCGACATGGCCTGCACAAGGAATATCGACGGATTGGATGAATTCCTGAACGACGATTCCAGTAAAAACATGCTTGACGAATGCGAGGAACGATTCTTCGCTTCGCTCATGCCACTGATAAAGGAGGGATGATGCAGCAGATTCCTGCTGACGCGAACGAGGTGATCGGCCAGCTTTCCATGCAGGTCGGCCAGCTCTCAAAGGAACTCGCGATTTTGAAAAGCCAATTGTCGGCGGCGATGAAACTGATTCCAGCCGACGTGCTCGAAGCCATGAACAAGGAGGAAAACGATGGCCGCGACTAATGTTCATTTTTCTTTCAAAGACGCTCAAGGCAGGCCGAAGACCGGTACTTTGCATGTCGCGCCGGTACGACGCCACATTTCCGGATCGACCGTGGTCGTGCTGGGTGGATTCGATGTGACGCTTGGCTCGGACGGCACCGCCACCGCGCAGCTTGAGCCGACCGACAACACTTTCGCATGGAAGGTAAACGAATTTCCGGACGATACGAATAGTTCGTTCGAGCGCGTCGTGCAGGTGCCGGCCTCCACCAGCACTGTCGAGTATACGTCGCTGGTCGATGTGGATTCGGATACTTTGGCTCCGGCGCTTAACAGTGGTGCGGCTTTGACCTACATGCTGGCGTCCAGCTTGCAGGAGGCGCAGGCCATGTCGAAGGCGAATCCGGGTCAGATGGTGTTTTACCCGGAGGGCAATGCCAAGACGGTGGCTTCGCAGATTCTGGAGGATCTGACTGACGCGCGTGCCGTGGTGGAGGCCCAGAGCGCCGTCGCCGCCCAGGCCGCGAATGCCGCCCAGGCCGCGTCCGACGCTTCACAGGCCGCCAGCGCGCAGGTGACGTCGGTGGCCGACAGCATAAGCGAGTCGAAATCGGTCGTGGAATCCCATGCGAATGAGGCTTTGACGGCGATTGACGAGGCGGTGAAGATCGTGCAGGATAAGGCGTCCGACGTGTCTGGCGAGGACAAGGCCAAGGATAAGACCCCGGCTGACGCCACCGCAGACACCATCTCTCAGGAGGCGTGACAATGGCCGTACTGCTCAACGGCACGAGGGTCGGCCTCCCGTATATGGCCAATAATGGTGGCGTGCCTGTGCCGATGAACGCGCTTTACAACGGCGTGCAGGTGTGGCCGCCGGCAGCCGAAACACTCGTGGACGTGTGGCTCAAACCGGTCGATTTCACCGCACAGGCGCTCTATGCCGATCATCCTGAGGTCAAGGTGGCCGCGCAGAAGGTTTTCGCCGACGGTCACATCGAGGATGCCGACGATTGCGTGCTCTCCTGCTCCGATGCGACCGTGGCGACCATCGATGGCGCGAATCTTCTGTCCTTCGTGTCGAATCCGACCACCATGCTCGTCGCCCTGAAGAACGACGCCTACCAGGCAGCCGTGGTCGGAATCAATGCACCGGATTCGACCGCTCAGATGACCGTCCTTTACCGGTCGCCCTACACGGCGACCGCGTCGGTGACCATGTACTGGCGTGTGCTCACCGACGCGGCCAGCGACAGTCAGCCGCACGGCAATGTGACGATGACGAGTCTCGGAAATGGGCTTTTCAAGGGCGCCTTCGACTATGACGGCGAGTCGGGCTTCAATCTTGCCTTCAAGCGGGACGGCAATGACGAGGCATGGTCGAACCCGCCGGCGCAATCGGCCACCGCGAGGCGCTTCGCATATGTCGATGGCGTGTCCATGTCGTATCCGCCGGCTGCGTCGAAGCATGTGCTCGTGCAGCCTGACCGGCCGGCGACGGCTCCTGTCGGCAGCCTGTGGTGCCGCACGGAAAAGCTCCACAACGGCCTCCGGTATTACACCGGCAGTGTGGGCGACGATGCGAACGTGATGTGCTTCCTGCTCGACCGCATCCGAGAGGTGTGGCGCAAAGAATGGAACGGTTGGATGCTTCTGACCGGAAAGGAATTGTGATGAGACGAAAACTCGCCTATTCGAATCCCGTTTTGGCGAATACGATAGCCAAGCTCGGCCGTCTCCCGCAAGGCGACTGGCATGTCAGCAAGACAGGCGGGAAACTCTTCGTGGGCAACATCGACTGGAAACGTTACGCCTTTCTGAACGAGATGACGGATGAGGCGGAATTCCATCTGGACAAGGCCACGAGCATGCTGGTGCAGGCGCAGGACAAGACCACTTGCATGGATATCGCCATCGAATCGAAACCCGCATATGACATTTTCGTCTTGGGGGGGGGGCTTCCGAGCTTCTTCACCGCGCAGACCGCGCCGTACGCGATTCCGGCCGGTGGTGTGGGGCATCCCGCTTAGTCCTTGTTTTGAATGGGGGCTGGCGGCATGAGACTCGTGAACCGATGCAACGATCCGAATTGCGAGCGGAAGATACGAACATGGGATTCCACGGGTACTCTTGCCGTCACACAGGATGTCAGGCACTGGAAATACAGCATCCCGAAAGGGTCGTCGCTTATTCCACAGAAAATGTCAGACTGTCTGCTGTTGGAGCTGACGCCTGCAAGCGTATGGATCTCCATAATCGTGGAGAACTCGGCCTTGCTTTGCAGGTCGTCCGATGGTCTGATGGTCGTGGACATATCCAAGGAGAGTCGGAATGTCGTCGGCATCAGGGCGCTACACGAAGCGTTGGAGGTCACGCCAATCGGCATGTGCTTCATCGGGTTGAGCGAGTGGCCGATTTTGCAGGAGGTTGGCGCTCGTATCTTCGCCGCCGATACCGCCCCCTATTAGCCCTCAGTTTGGGGGTGGCCGCGTGAGGATCAGGAATCTCGCCAAAGACCCCAAAGCGCAGAAGAAAATGACAGTCTGGGGAGACTGTGCCGCCACCGAAAACGGTGATGGCACGTTTACATACAGCCCCAACAGATCGCCGGTCAGTTTCGCCGGCCTGATGGACCCGCATACTCCGGGCACCATGTTCATCGTCGAGTCCGCAAAAGGTGCTCTCAATCACCTCAACACGGAAAGCGCAGATTTCCCTGTAGTCGGTACCGTGCGCAACCGGTATCGCGTCTATCGGATCGTCGGGACAAAAATCGTCATCCAGTATTTCAGCACGATCCCGTGGAATCCGGTCGGGGTTACTGTCTGTGATCCGGCTGAATACGACGTTCTGAAAGATGCCGGATTGCCGCTCGTGTTCGCCGCCTCTGACCACCCGTATTAACCAATACCACAGCCCCGCCATGTGCGGGGTTTTTCCATAAAGGAGATGTAATGTGCTGCAGAATTTTCTAGCCGGTTTCGGCGGTGTGGGTGGCGCGTGCGCGCTCATCACGCTCGGGCTTAAAGTCTGGCCGGGCGCTTTGGACGCGTTGGCGACCGGCCTGTACGCGCACGTGCAACCGGAACGCCTGCCATACGATTCGCCGCTCTCGCAGCATTTCGCCAAGACCCGACAACTCGGCGAACGCACCGAAAAATTCGACGACCGCATGGACGAGCTCTGCCGGGACACGATCAAAAACACGATCATCAGCCTGATCTACGGCGACCAAGCGCACGACCATTCGGAGGCCGTCCGATACGAACTCGCCAAACTCGAAAAACTCGATGCGCGATGCTGGATCGTCAACGCCGCCGAAAAATATCTGGAGGACCGGCAATGACGGCTAGCATGCTCGCGTTGACGTCGGCGGCAATCGCGTTCGTCGCGCTGCTGCTCGCCGTGGCGTGGCTGCTGTGGAGCGGCCATGACGTGCCTGTATGGCTCGAATGCGTAGCGACGCTGCTTCTGGCCTCGTTCACACTTGTCTGCTGCGTTCTGCTCATGCTGCCGCTCCTGCGCCTGCTGGAGATGGCCGTCATGCTGTGGATCCTGCTCGCAGGCTAACCAAAACAAAAGACTCCGAAGGAGGAAAAATGAAATCATGGGAGAATCTGGAGGCGGACGAGAACCTCATCCTCTCCACGCACATGACCAAGGGCCGCCAGGGATGCAAGGTCGACAAGATCGTCGTGCACCACAATGCCGGCAACCTCACCGCACGCCAGATCTACGACGTGTGGCAGACCCGCGAGGCCAGCGCCCACTACCAGGTGGCCGTGGACGGCCGCGTCTCGCAGCACGTGTGGGATACCGACACCGCGTGGCATACGGGAGATTGGGCGTCCAACCTGACCAGCATCGGCGTGGAGCACGCCGACATCTCGTCCAGTCCGTGGATGCTGAGCGAGGCGACGTTGGACAACGGCGCGCACCTCGTGGCCGCATTGTGCAAGCGTTACGGCCTCGGCCGACCGCAGTGGCGCGTGAACGTGTTCCCGCACTCCGACTTCACGTCCACCAGCTGCCCGGCCAGCCTCGCGGGAGATCAGAACGCGGCCTACATGGTTCGCGCGCAGGCATGGTACGACAAGATGACCGGCACCGCGTCCGCCCCGTCCACCGCCCAGCCGACGCAGGCCGCCACGGCATCGTCCGCCGTGAACGTGCTGCAGGGCACGTATCGTGTGGCCGTGGACGGGCTCAACGTGCGCGACCGTCCGAGTGTTTCCGGCAATGTGGTCGCCACCTATTCCAACGGCCAGACCGTGAACCTCGACCACTGGGGCGTGGTGGCGGACGGCTACATCTGGGGCCGCTACGTGGCTTATAGCGGAGCCGTGCGCTACATCGCGCTGGCACCGGAGGACAAGTCAACCTGGTATCTCGTCAAGGCCTGAAAGGAAGGTATTAATGGCTGAGCATGCAAAAGAGAACACTTTGGAGACTACCATCGCCAATCTCACCAACGAGCGCGAGGACGGCACCGACAACGCGCAGTCAGACGGCGCGTACACGCCCGTATTCTCGAAGCAGGTGCGTACCGTCGTCTACGTGTTGGGCCTGATCGCTTCGTGCGTCGGCCTTGGCTTCATGACCTTTGGTGATGCGGCTGTCGGCGGCTACATTTCGACCGTGGCCGGCTTCATCGCCAGCGGTCTTGGCGTCGCCTACAATCCGCTGCGCAACGCATGACCGTGATTACTTTTCGGGTGTGAGACTCGACCTCGCGCTCTTGCGGTTTTCCCGCGAAAACGACGTTTCACGACTCGTTCGACGGTTTTTGCAGTCAAATGTTACACATGCCCCTCTCTCAGCTGATG
>ENA-UONT01000357-UONT01000357.1-human-gut-metagenome-genome-assembly--contig:-CS20-NODE-357-length-58657-cov-60.334084_pt1 | contig 58657 bp, 34 predicted proteins | sample MGYA00242459_ERZ724006 | MGnify/ENA metagenome assembly ERZ724006 | reverse complement strand
GCAAAGATAAACAATAATATTGGATTGTTAAAAACACAACAATATTATTTGATCCGTTCTTGCTCTGGCAAGCGGCAAAGCCGAGCGGAGACAACTGCACCCCCAGACAAAAAAAATCCCCGCAGTCCCGAAGGACCACGAGGAAACACCCCTGTGGGCGTTGACGGATTCGAACCGCCGACCCTCTGCTTGTAAGGCAGATGCTCTAAACCAGCTGAGCTAAACGCCCGATATATTGTATCGGTTGCTTTAAAGTATTGCTTAGTTCCTTAAAGCGAGTGCAAAGGTATGGCTTTTTTGCGAAACCACCAAATGTTTCTACAAGTTTTTTCAAAAAAAGTTTGTTTTTGTTGCATTTTAGGGTGTTTTGCTGAGAAGAAACTCCTACAGATGTCACAGCAAGAAGGTTCTGTGCAGATCTGTGAAATCTGTGGGAGAATATCACAGCGAGAAGGTTAGAGTGAAATCTGTGGGAGAATTGTTTTGGTTGCGTGGGGTCTACCCTCCTACAGAACAGACAGGCAGAGGATGTTCTCCCACAGATTTCACAGATTCTCACAGATGGTGCGTGTTTGGAATTCTGCGTTCTGTGGGAATACAGTTCTTCCACGGATTGCACTGATCAACACAGATGGTTGGTTGCGTTAGTGGTTGCGTGGGTACGGCAGGATGCCATACCCTCCTACATTTGTGTAAATCCGTGCTATCTGTGGGAGACCCTTCTCTACAAGAAGGTTCTATGAATTCTGTGAATTCTGTGGGGGGAAATCACAGCGAGAAGGTTCTGTGAATTCTGTGAATTCTGTGGGAGGAAATCACAGCGAGAAGCTTCTGTGCAGATCTGTGAAATCTGTGGGAGAAAATCACAGCGAGAAGGTTCTGTGAATTCTGTGAATTCTGTGGGAGGAAATCAGCTTGGTTGGTGCAGCTGAGACAGCTGCACCCCCTGAGAGTTAGCTGCGTGGGTATGGCAAGGATGCCATACCCTCCTACATTAGTCCTTTTCGATGAGCACGGTGGCGTAGGCGGAGATGCCCTCCATGCGACCGGTGAAGCCGAGCTTCTCTGTAGTTGTTGCCTTGATTGACACGTTGTCGATGTCGGTCTGCATCACGTCGGAGAGGCAGCGTTGCATCTCAGGTATGTGCGGATTGAGCTTCGGACGCTCGGCACACACCGTAGCGTCTACGTTACCTATGCGGTAGCCCTTGGTAGCGATGAGGTCGACGGTCTTACGCAGCAGTATCTTACTATCGACATTGAGCGTCTCGGCAGCCGTATCGGGGAAGTGGTAGCCAATGTCGCGCATATTGGCAGCACCGAGCAGTGCGTCGCAAATGGCGTGGATGAGCACGTCGGCGTCGCTATGTCCGAGCAAGCCGAGTTCGTAGTCGAGGCGGATGCCGCCGAGCCACAGCTCGCGACCCTCCACCAGTTTGTGGACATCATATCCTAATCCGGTTCTTATCTTCATATTAACGACGCTTGAAGAGGTCCTTTATTCCGTCCATATCGAACGACAGCGAGAAGCGCAGCGTCTGATCGAGCGGGTTCGACTTTGCGGTGGCGATGACGTAGCCGGCATCGAGCGAGAAGACGCTCATGCGGAAGCCTGCGCCCACGGTGAAGTACTTGCGATTACCCTTGTTCTCCGACTCGTGGTGGTAGCCGGCGCGCACCGAGAACTTATCGTTGTAGACATACTCGGCACCAAGGCTCCAGCGTATCTCCTGCATCTCCTCCTTAAATCCGCCAGGTGCGTCGCCGAAACTCTTGAACACACCACTGATTGACGAAAGGTCGTAGTAGTCCTTGCGCTTGCGCTGCTCGAACTCCTCGTTTGTCTCGCCCTCGTTCTTCACCGGCATGGTGGGCACGAGCGGTTTGTTGGCATCGGCAGCGATAGTGATGCGGTTGTACTCGTCGAGCGGAATCATCAGCGACGCACCGAGACGCAGGTTGGCAGGGATAAACTCCGACTCGTCGGTGCCGCCGAAGTTGATTTTAGAACCGATGTTCGACATATTAAGACCAAAACCGAGCTGACACTCGCGCTGTCCGATGTTGATATAATTCTGGTAGTAGGCTGCGAGGTCTACGGCGAATGCCGAGCCTGGCGACGTGTCCGACGTATAGTCGTAGGTAAGGTCGGAGTAGATCCAGCGCACGGCTGCAGCGATAGAGAACTTCTCGCTGAGCATGATTGAGTAAGCCACGTCAAGCGACATCTCATACGGATTGATGGTCATCGAGTTGTCGTCTGTAGCACCCATATTGGTGTACACCTCACCGAGCGAGAAGTAGCGCAACGATGCCGATACGGCAGAGTAGTCGCCGATGCGATAGTAGCCTGCGAGATAGGCAAGATCAATGTCGCTCACGATGCGGCGCAACCACGGGGTGTAGTTGAGCGACACGCCGGCGCGTGAGATGGTGAACGGATACTTCGCTGGGTTCCAATACTGCGACACTACGTCGGGGTCGGTAGCCGCACCGATGTCGCCCATACCGCCGGCGCGTGCGTCAGGTGCTATCGACTGCGAAGTCACCGACGAGGTCTCCGGTCGGAACATATCCTGCTTCTCCTGAGCGGCTGCAGGCAGCGTAATGAGTGCGGCGAAGAGTAGTGCCGCCAACTTCTGTGTTAGTTTCATCTTCTTTGTTATTATTATATTTCGGGCGTACTGCGTTGTACATAACGACCGACGCACCCGTTATTATAAACGCCCGAACTACTTAATTATTGCCTACAACAATAAGTTTCTTGGCTTTCGATATGCGTGTGGAGCCTTCAGAGGTGAGGTGAACGCGGTAGAGATACACTCCGGTCTGCAAGCGCGAGCCTCCATCGATGGTCAGATTCCAGGGCACGGTGTAGGTACTTGTAGCACTCACACCGCTCTCCTCGTGTCGCCAGAGGAGGCGTCCGCTCACGTCGAACACGTCGATGATGACACCAAGTTCTGCGCCCGTACGGTCGTGACTGATGATGAATGTCGTCTGCTCGCGCGCAGGGTTATTGGTGCAGCCTATCGAGAACGACGGCTTCTGACTCTGAACGACGTGGAACGTAAGCTCGGCTGTGGAGTAGTTGTTCAGAATGTCCCACGCACGGAACTGCAGTTTGTGCGGTCCCACCTCCAGTTGCGGTATATTATAATATGTGGAGCCGGAGGTGTACGAACCGAAGTCGTACTGGAAGTTGTCGTTGAGCGAGTAGGTCATCTCCATCTTGCCGTCGATGATGAGCTGCATGTCGTGTCCGATGCCAGCTCCCGAGGCATTAATGCCGTCCTTATCCTTCAGTTCAGCCACGAAGTAAGGCGTAGAGTTCACGCGGTCGCCATTGCTGAACGATGGCGAGTTGAGGTAGCAATATATGGACGGACCAACGGAGTCGTTCTGTGCTATGTCGCTGCCGCCCACCATGAAACGCTCGCTGTAGCCATGCGCCGTGAGCGTGTGGTCATCGTTGATGGCGAAGGCGTTGATGAGTCCCGACTGATTGGAGTAGTTGATATCCTTCGGCACTGCGAACGTCATTGAGAAGCGTCCGTTAGTGATGCGGTCGTCGCCCGAGAAGATTGTCTTCGTGCGGTCGGTGTACTCGAACACCTCGTCAGCCTCCTTAGGCTGATTGAGATGACAAGTGATTGTTTCGAGATTGTCGCGCACCGTGAGCGATACGATGCCGTTGAAGTCATCGTTGTTCTCCACATGTCCGGCTATAGTGACGAGCGAACCTGCCTTCATCGCCACCTCAGCGTTCGCCTTTGTCAGGTCGACCCCGTTGATAGAGTCGATGATGATGTGCGCTGTGGGCAGATGCAGACGTAGTGCAGGGTCGCCGAGCAACGAGTACTGCAGCGAGTTTTCTGCCAGACTCTTTCCGTTCATTTCGTTCTTCGCACGGCGCACAGCCTCGCCGAGGGCTATCGGTTTGCCGTCAGTATCATAGGTGAGTACATGTTTCATAAACGCCGAGTTGAGCGTGGTGTTGTACGAAGCATACACGGTGCGTGTGGTGCCATAGAACGCCATTGTTCCGCCCTTAGAGTTGAGCAGTGCCGTCTCGCCGATAGTAGCCTCACCGTTGTCGAACGGCATGATATCGCACGAGGCTGTCACCCATAGTGGCATGTTCTTATTTGTGAACTCAGCGAAGTCGCTTATGCCGAGCACCTTCTCGTGCGAGATAAGTATCTCGGAGCCGTGTCCTGCATAATCCATGATGAGTGCGCCCTGCTGCTGTTGCTTCTTTACGACGTTCGTCACCTCGGGATAGCTATTGCCCGCGGCACCAGCCTGCATCTTGTAGGCATCCCACATCACCTTCTTCACAACATACTGCGGATGTGCCGCTGCCACTTGGTTAGCCACAAGATTGGCATCCTTCATGTGCAGATTGCTGTCGCCGTCATCGCCCATGAACATTATCGTGTTCTGCCACGAACCGCCGTTGCTGTTCTCGGCGTAGTTGATGGTCTTGTCCACCATTATCTTCGCCTCCGCATCGCTCACTACGGGGAAACGTCCCACGCCGATGTCGAGTTTGTCGACATACATCGGTTTCAAACCTTCGCCGTCGTCGAGCATAGCATGGAAGCTGTCGTCGATGTAGCAGACACGACGGTCGTATGAGTTCTCGCTCTCGAACGCTAAGAGATAGTCGTCGGTGCTTTTACCCGTGTTGTGAGATGTAATCATGCGGTTGTCCCACAGACAGTCGCCGAAGAGCAACAAGTACTTCGGACGGTCGTTCTCGCCAGTGGAACGGTCGTAGAGCATCTTCATGTAGCGGCGGTACGCCGAAGCATCGGGGGTACCACTCGAGAACTCATTATAGAGTTCGTCGGCAGGCACAAGGTTCACCGTCATCGAGTCGTGCTGCTCGTGGAACGCCTTCAGTCGCTGCGCCTGCTTCAGCAGTTTCTGCGACGTAGGTATGATAATCACCAAGTCGGCTTGTGGGTCGGCATGGTGGTTCTGGTTCATTATGTTGTACACGTAATTAGGTACGGGGAAGGTAGCAGTCTTGAGGTCGGGCAGTGGGCGCGGCTTGTTCCACGCCATCGACACCATGTCGAGGCGCATCGGATTAGAACCGCTAAGCACCGAGAGCTTCACCTTCGCCGTGCCCTTCACGGCTGGTACGCGGTAGGTGCCACGACTCTCGCAGCCGTAGATGTAACTATTGTTGGAGTTAGAGGTCTGCAACGTGCCCACGATGGAGTCGTTGTACTCCACTTGCACCTTGCAGTAGTTGCTCGACGTTACCACAACGTAGAGATTGCCCTTCGTGGCGTTGGGGTTCTCAGGGATGTCGACAGTCGTGTATGAGCCTTGCGATACCTGCTGCGCACTGAAAAAGTTGCGTCCACCCTTGTACCATGAGTAGCCATCCTGCTCGTACAGGTCGTGATAGAAGTCGGGTGAGGGGTAGAACGAAGCGACGAACGTGTCGTAGTCTACCTTCGCAGGCTCGGACGATGTGTCCTCGGTGAGGAAGTAATAGCCATAGTTGGAGTAGTAGTTGCGCGTTCGGCGTTCGGCAGTTTCGGTCTCCCACGACACGGGACCGCGAGCGTAGAAGAGTCGCTTGCCGTCCACCTCGCAGGTGGGCACTTCCTTCAGGTCGTCCTGCTCCACGAGGTCTTTCGCTTCGAGTGTCTCGTTGATTAGATTTCCACCATATCCATATATCTTCACCTTATTAATATCGGTGAAGCCCGCCTGACGCACGAGTGCCGAGGTGAGCTGATAAATACCCGACTCTGCCACACTTATCTTCGCCCAACGTCCCTCGCGTAGTACGCTCTGCTTGGCATAGCGTTTTGCCGCAGGCAGCGTGTCCCACACGTTCACCTGAGCATCTGCACGCACGGCTTCTGCGCTCAACGCCGCCTTGCGGTGCACGTCGTTCTTGGCACGTGCCTCGCAGCGCAACATGAAACTCACGAGCTGCTTGTAGCGTCCGTCGCGGTACACCACGGGGTTGACGGTGGTGAGGAGCGACGCTCGCTTGCGGTCGTACGTCACGTGGGTCTCCACACGTGGCTCTGCGTCGGGCTGCTTGCTCTCGATGCGCTTGTAGTTCGCCACATCCGTAGCTCGCATGTCCGCATACTCAGGATAGACAACGCTGACGGTGTACACGGAGTCGCGCCACGCTTCGGGCAGAGGCGTGACGTGTGTGAACTGCGGTGCGTACAAGGTGTCGACACGCAGCTCATCGGCTGTGAGGTGGAAGAACTGCTGGGCACTTGCGGGTAGCACCGCGCAGACTGTCAGCAGCATTAATATGGAATGGCGTAATTTCATGTCTTTTCTTTATTTGTTTCCACAAGTGTTAGGAACCGCGTTATCCAACGGATAGTGCCGTGTGTTCTACAAGAACGTTTATACTCCCACGGATTTCACGGATGAACACAGAAGTTTGGATGGCTGCGTGGAGGATGTGTCAAAACTCAATTAGTGCGGGCTGAAAGCCCAAATTCTACATAGCCCAGGGCAACGCCCTGGGTGTTGGGATATATGATTGAGCATTGCGTCCTGTAAGGGCAACTCTTTGATAATTAAACTTTTGCCCTTACAGGGCGTGGGTCGGTATGGGGTTTGTTTACCCAGGGCGCTGCCCTGGGCTATGTAGTGCTGCCCATTCGGGGCGTACCACTTACGACACCACTTACGACTTTTGACACACCCTCCTCATATATCTGTGTACATCTGTGACATCTGTGGGAGAAAATCTTAGCAGTCCCTTCCGTGACATCTGTGTATTCTGTGGGAGAACTTCCCCTGCAGTTCTACTTGCAGCTGAACTCCATCACTTTGCGGTCTTCGAGGTAGCCCTCCAGCTTGTCGTCGATGTTCACCGGACCCACGCCTGCGGGTGTACCAGTGAATAGTATATCGCCGGTCTTCAGCGTGAAGAACTGCGAGATGTACGCGATCAGCTCGTCTACACGATAGAGCATGCCGCTGGTGCATCCCTCCTGCACGGTCTTGCCGTTGATGTCGAGGTGGAAATGGATTGCCTGCACGTCGCGGAACTTCTCCAACGGCACCCAGTCGCCTATCGCAGCCGAACCATCAAAGCCCTTGCACAGTTCCCACGGCTTACCCTCGGCGCGCAGCTTCTTCTGCAACTCGCGTGCGGTGAAGTCGATGCCCACCGTCACGGCATCGTAATAACGCGGAGCGAAACGCTCAGAGATAGTCTTGCCGAGGCGCGAAATGCGCACAACAAGCTCAGTCTCATAGTCGATGCGTCCGAGGTGATCGGGGATGAAGAAGGGCTTGTGATCCTTCAGCAGTGCCGAGTCGGCTTTTGTAAAGATAACGGGCTCCTCTGGTTTATATAACGCACCATGCAGCTCTTTATTGTGTTCGAGGTAGTTCATACCTACAGCAAATATCTTCATAAGCAATGAAAATTAAAAAGCCGCAGAAGGCTATTCACCCTCTACGGCTCCAATATTAATTATGCGTAATTGATTTCTCTAATTACTCAGCAGCAAGAGTGAAGCGCTTGTAAGCCTCGATCTTCAGATCCTTGTCCTGAGACTTGAGATAGCCAGCAACGTTCTGCTTAGCTTCGTCGCCGAACTGGAACTCCTGGTTAACGAGGCAAACCTCCTTGAGGAACTTTGCAACGCGACCCTTAGCGATGTTCTCAATCATTGTCGGGTTGAGCTTAGCTGTAGCCTCAGCGCCTACAGTCTCCTTGATCTCGCGGAACTTAGCTACGTCCTCTGCTGTGATCCAGCCCTTGCCCTGGTTAGACTCGATGTGATCCTCAGAGTCGAAGTGGTTCGGGTTGAGACCAGCCTTGTGGAGAGCAGCGTTCACTGCCTTCTCTACGAGCTCTTCCTTAGTCTTCTCAACAGCTACCTTGAACTCCTCGTTCTTCATATCCTCAGAGATAGAGCTTTCGTCGAGTGCGAGCGGCTTCATAGCAGCTACCTGCATAGCGATCTTGTGACCAACCTCAGCGTTCTCCTTGTTGAGCTGCACCATTGTGCAGAGAGTGTGCTTGTTCATGTGGTCGTAAACCTCTACGTTCTCACCCTCGAGTACGCAGTAGCCGTCGAGCTCCATCTTCTCGCCAGTGATACCAGAGCGTGCTGTAACAGCAGCCTGAACGTCAGACTCGCCGAGAGCCAAAGCCTTAACCTCGTCGAGAGTCTGAGCCTTAGCAGCGATAGCAGCGTCGAGGATATCAGATGTGAGCTTGATGAAGTCAGCACCGTTAGCCACGAAGTCGGTCTCACACTTGAGAGCGATGATAGCAGCGAAACTGCCTACCTTCTTAACGAGTACGCAACCGTTAGATGTCTCGCGGTCTGAACGCTTTGCAGCGATAGCGAGTCCACGCTCACGGAGCAAGTCCTTTGCCTTATCGAAATCACCTTCTGCCTCTGTCAGAGCCTTCTTTACGTCTGCAAGACCAGCACCTGTCATAGCGCGAAGTTTCTTGATGTCTTCAATTGAAACAGCCATTTTTCTTAAGTTATTAATTAATTATTAATTATTGATGATTGATTGCTTTTTAACCTAAAAATCGGAAATTCTCCATTCCAAAATCTTGATTTACGAATTAAAGAATTTCCGATTTATATGTATTATAGTTGCTTACTCAGCAGCCTCAGCCTCTTCCTTGCGAGCCTTGCGAGGAGCCTTGCCCTCCTTCTGCTCAGCAGCAGCCTTCTCGTCAGCCTTCTCTACCTTGCGCTCCTCAAGACCTTCTGCGATAGCACCGCAGCAAGCTGAGAGAACTACGTCGATAGAATCCTTAGCGTCGTCGTTAGCTGGGATGATGTAGTCGATGTTGCGTGGGTCAGAGTTGGTGTCGACCATAGCGAACACAGGGATACCGAGGCGGTTAGCCTCGCGCACTGCGATATTCTCCTTCATCACGTCGACAACGAACAAAGCACTCGGGAGGCGAGTCAAGTCAGCGATAGAACCGAGGTTCTTCTCCAGCTTAGCGCGCTGACGTGTCACCTGCAGAAGCTCACGCTTAGAGAGCTTTGAGAATGTACCGTCGTTCATGAGCTTGTCGATGTTCGCCATTTTCTTAACAGCCTTGCGGATTGTCGGGAAGTTGGTGAGCATACCGCCCGGCCAACGCTCGATAACGTAAGGCATGTTTACGCTCGCTGCTTTCTCAGCAACTACGTCCTTAGCTTGTTTTTTAGTAGCGACGAACAGGATCTTCTTGCCTGACTTTGCAATCTGCTTGAGAGCCTCTGCAGCCTCGTCAACCTTAGCTACGGTCTTGTGCAAATCGATGATATGAATACCATTGCGCTCCATGAAGATATAAGGAGCCATTGCCGGATTCCACTTACGACGGAGGTGGCCAAAGTGACAGCCTGCCTCTAACAACTGGTCAAAATTAGTTCTTGACATTTTCTTTGTTTGTTAAAATTGTTTACTTTCCTTTGAGTTGAATTGAACCAGCCCACGAGTAACGAATGTTCGGTCTCGCGAGTTTGGATGCTAAACGTTGTCCGGAGCATTCTAAGCCGCCGCATCAAGCAGCAGCATAGAAAGACACCAAGACTGTTTGATATTAACGCTTGCTGAACTGGAAGCGACGGCGTGCCTTCGGCTGACCCGGCTTCTTACGTTCAACCTCACGAGCGTCGCGTGTGAGGAAGCCCTGTACCTTGAGAGTCTTCTTGTCCTCAGCGTTAACCTTAACGAGTGCGCGAGCGATAGCGAGGCGGAGAGCCTGGCTCTGACCTGTGAAGCCGCCACCGTCGAGGTTTACCTTGATGTCATATTTCTCTTCCACACCGAGCAGGAGCAGCGGCTGCTTAACAACGTACTGCAGGATTGCTGATGGGAAATACTTTGTGAGTTCTTCCTTATTGATAGTGATCTTACCGGTGCCCTCTGTGAGATATACACGAGCTACGGCACTCTTACGGCGACCAATTGCATTAATCATTTCCATGTCTTATGCTTTATTTATACTGGTTAATATCGATAGCCTTCGGCTGCTGTGCCTCGTGCTTGTGCTCTGTACCGTCATAGATATAGAGGTTGTCGAGAAGACGACGACCGAGCGGACCCTTCGGGAGCATACCCTTCACAGCGTGACGGATAATCTTGTCCATACCGTCCGGACGCTTGCGGAGCTCTGCCGGAGTGTTGAAGCGCTGTCCACCAGGATAGCCAGTATAACGTGTGTAGACCTTGTCAGTTTCCTTCTTACCTGTGAAAACTGCCTTAGCAGCGTTGATGATGATAACGTTGTCACCGCAGTCTACGTGCGGAGTGAAAGTAGGCTTGTACTTTCCGCGGATGAGCTTTGCTACCTTAGAGCAGAGACGACCTACAACCTGGTCTGTGGCATCGATAACCACCCACTCCTTCTTAGCTGTTTCCTTGTTAACGGAAATAGTCTTGTAACTTAAAGTGTTCATTTTTTTAATTAAAATATTACTACTAAAAAACATTTATTTTTCTTGCACGAGCGATTCACTAACCACGCCGTCTGGCCTTTTCGACAAACGCTATTAACACCCTCATGCAGGGGACTCTAAGTGTATCCCCAAATAATCGGTCTGCAAAATTACACATTTTTTATTACATAGAAGTGATATACAATAAGCAGCAACGAATATTTAGAATTATTTAACAAGCATAAAAGTTTCGTTTTCTCCTGTTTTTAGTGTACTTTTGCAGATGTGAAGCGTAAAGAGGTGCTGATAGGGGGCAGTTAGGGGGTGCACTTGTCTCAAGTGCACCAATCAAGTTAATGACACATCCTATTCGGCTGATCTGTTCGGTTGGTGCAGTTGAGACAACTGCACCCCCTAATGCTCCTACTAAAGTAAAAAAGACTAACAATAACATTTTAAACCCAAAAGAACTATGAACAAACAGATCAACACAGAGAAAGCCCCAGCAGCTATCGGTCCGTACTCACAGGCTGTAGAGGCTAACGGCATGGTATTCGCATCAGGCCAGCTGCCTATCGACCCTACAACAAGTGCATTCGCAGAGGGCGGCGTAAAGGAGCAGACACGCCAGTCGCTCACCAACGCTAAGCACATCCTCGAGGAAGCAGGTACCGACCTGCAGCATGTTGTCAAGACTACTGTATTCCTCAGCGACATGGCTGACTTTGCTGCCATGAACGAGGTTTACGCCGAATTCTTCTCACAGCCGTTCCCAGCTCGCTCTGCAGTCGCAGTGAAGACTCTGCCGAAGAACGCTTTGGTCGAGGTGGAGTGCATCGCTGTTAAGTAAGCCGACCACGCCTCAGGGGGTGCACTTGTCTCAAGTGCACCAACCAAGCTACACTGCTCCAACCAGAGCAAGAAATGCACCTATAGCTTGGTTGGTGCAGCAGAGACTGCTGCACCCCCTATGGGCACCGCTTTATCATATAGCGGCAATCACTCCTTCACCTTTCTTTCCATCCATCATTATTCTTAGTCCTTTCTCGAAGCGCACCACGCGCACGTGTTCTGTTTCTTCTACAGTTGGCATTGCGTCGAGCGCAGCCTTGTGGAAGCAGCCATCGTTGCGGTTTTCGTCGATGGTGAAGTAGCCCACACCGAACGATGTGAGATTTTGGAAGAAGTGAGTGCCCTGACTTGGGTCTACGCGGTAGTTCTTCAGCGCCACCTCCACGATGACACGCGCTGCCGATATATGCGGCCACTTCACGGGTATGCCCAACCACGAATCGCTCGAACCCCATCTGCCCGGACCTACAAGCACGTAGTTTGTGCCGCGGTCGAGATATTCCTTGTTCAGTTTTTCTATTTCGCGTGCTATCGTCGGGTTGTTGGCAGCCGAGAAGCGGTCGTCGGTCTTCACGTACACCACGTCGGTCACGTCTTCCGTCACACCATGCCCGAGCGAGTTGTGCGAGCGCAGCAGACAGCGGTCGTCGGGTATCGCCGCGAGGTCTTCGTCGAGCATCTGCTTCTGGTCGACAATGGGGCGTATCTGCAGCAGGTAGAGCGACCCTGTGCGGTCGGCGTTGAGGTTACATGCGAACTCTATCTCCACCGGTCGGCGCATAGCCTCTGCACCGAAGCGCATCGACATCTGCAGCAGCTCGGGCAGCGGAAACACACCCTGCTGCAGCACTCCGGCGAACGATATCACCTTTCTGCCACCTTCGTACAGTCCGTCGCGTATCACCTGGTCGTATGGGTCGTAGGTCGAGGCGATAAAGTTGAGCGAGTTGTCGCGCTCCGCCTCCTTCACCTTCAGATTTAGGATATTAAAACCATCGTCCACCTTGAAGTCGTTGCTCACGTGCCGCGTGTCGAGAGCGTAGAAGCGTGTCTGCGTCTCGCGCAGTGCCGTCTCCAGTTCGGAGGTCTGCAACACCTGGTGCGGATGGTATGGCGACACGCGCAGCGTCTGTCCGCCGTCGACGATATACTTGCCCAAGCCCAGCGCGAGCGAAGCGATACCATCCTCAGCACGCTCGTCGCCTATGGGGTAGTAGTTGAGCGAGCGCAGCACGCCCGATATGTTCGGGTAGTAGCGTCCGTCGAACTGCTTGCCCACCACTTCCTGCAGTATCACCGCCATCTTCTCCTGGTCGATGACATTGCTCGTGGCTGTCATGTAAGCCTTCGAGTCGCGATAGTAAACCGAGGCATAGACACCTTTTATGGCGCACGCCAACATCTCAAGCATGACATACTTGTCGTCGAGGTACGGAATCATGTACGTAGAGTAGATGCCGGCGAAGGGCTGATAGTGGGCATCTTCGAGCAGCGACGACGAGCGTATGGCTATCGGACTCTTCACTGCCTCGAAGAACGTGAAGAAGTCGGCTATGAGCGAGTCGGGCAGCTGCGCACGCAGGAAGTGGCGCAGTATGTCGTCGTCCGAGGCGTCGCTGAGTGCAATCTGATAGAGGTTGTTCTGCTCCATGAACTGGTCGAACACATCGGTGCAGAGCACCACGGTGCGCGGTATCTGCACAGTGGCTCCCTCCAGCGAGTTGAACTCGGGATGTGTCTTGATGATATTGTCGAGGAACGCCAAGCCTCGACCCTTTCCGCCGAGCGAGCCGTCGCCGATGCGTGCGAAGTGGGAGTAAGCATCGAACTTCATGCGGTCGAACACCGCCACCACGCCAATATTCTTCATGTGGCGGTACTGCACAATGGCATCGAAGATAATCTCGCGGTGGGCTGTGATATCCTTCAGTCGTTCCCACGTCACGGTCTTCAGGAACATCGACACGGGGAAGATGGCACGCGCCGACAGCCAGCGGCTCATATGGTTGCGCGAGATGTGGTAGAGCATCGAGTCGTCGGGAATCTTGAAGATATTGTCCTGCAGCTCCTTCAGCGAGTGGATGCGCATTATCTCCGCCTTTGTCTTCGGGTCGCGGAAGATGAAGTCGCCGAAGCCGAGGTGTTCCTCGAGCATCTTATGCAGGTCGAGCGACATCTTCTTCGAGTTTTTATCTACGAAGCGGAAGCCTTCCGCCTCTGCCTTTGCGCGGTTCTCCGACTCCGAGCTTTCGAGTATCAGCGGCAGGTAGGGGTCGGTCTTTCTTATCTCGCGCATCAACTTCAGACCCGCCTCGCTGTCCTTCACGCCGTGTATTGGGAAGCGCACGTCGCTAATCACGCCGAGCACGTTGTCCGAGTAGCGTTCGTAGAGTGCCATCGCCTCCTCATAGTTGCGTGCCAACACCACTTTCGGTCTGCCACGCATACGCAGCGAAGCAGCGTGGCGGTTGAGTGCCTCGGTAGAGAAGCGTTTGCTCTGCGCGAGTATGTAGTTGTAGAGGTTGGGCAGTATGGAGCTGTAGAAGCGTATGCTGTCCTCCACCAACAATATCATCTGCACGCCACCCTCGTCGATGTCGTGCTCAAGGTTCATCTTGTCCTCTATCAGCTTGATGATGGAGAGGATGAGGTTGGTGTTGCCGAGCCAGCAGAACACGTAGTCGAAGATGGAGAGGTCTTCGTTCTCCATGCGCTTCGTGATGCCATGCGAGAAGGGCGTGAGCACTATGCAGTGCATATGTGGGAACTCCGCCTTTATGTCACGCGCCACGCTGAACGCGTCGTTGTCGGCGTTGCCCGGCATACAGATTACGAGGTCTATGTGCATTGTACGTAGCACCTGTCGCGCCTCCTCCGTGGTGCTCACCTGTGTGAACGTAGGCGGATAGCGCAGACCGAGCTCCACATACTCGTTATATATCTTCTCCTCCACGCGTCCGTCGTCCTCGAGCATGAACGCGTCGTAGGGGTTAGCCACGATAAGCACGTTGTATATGCGACGCATCATCAGATTGACGAACGTCACGTCTTTCAAGTAGAACTTCTGATATTCCTGTGGTACCATCTTGTTTTTCTCTGTTTGTTCTTGATGCCCTGTCGGGCGTGTTCCCTCTTGCCTTATTCTATGATTATTTCTTCACACCCATGTTCCAGAGCGTGAAGCTGATGGCATCTGCAGTCTCTTCGAGTCGTTTTGCCAACGGCTTTCCTCCGCCATGTCCGGCGTTCACGCCGATACTGATGAGCACCGGAGCCGTGCCGCCCTGACACTCCTGTAGGCGTGCCGCGAACTTGAACGAGTGGGCTGGCACCACGCGGTCGTCGTGGTCGGCTGTGGTGACGAGCGTAGCCGGATAATGCACGCCGGGCTTTAGCGTGTGAAGCGGCGAGTATGCTCTGAGATACTCAAACATCTCCTTCGAATCATCAGATGTGCCGTAGTCGGGTGCCCAGTTCCAGCCGATGGTGAACTTATGATAGCGCAACATATCCATAACGCCCACTGCGGGCAGGCAGACACGGAAGAGGTCGGGGCGCTGCGTCATGCAGGCTCCGACGAGGAGTCCGCCGTTGCTTCCGCCCTGTATGGCGAGATAGTCCTTCGAGGTGTAGCCCTTATCAATAAGGAATTCGGCAGCCGAGATGAAGTCGTCGAACACGTTCTGCTTCTGCAGCTTCGTGCCAGCCACGTGCCACTGCTCGCCATACTCACCGCCACCGCGCAGCACGGCGTGAACATATACGCCGCCGCGCTCCATGAACGGAATCATGTTCGACAGGAAGTGTGGTTTGTACGTCACGTTGAAGCCGCCGTAGCCGTAGAGCAGCAGCGGGTTCTTGCCGTTCAGCTTCAACCCCTTCTTGTGCGTGATGAAGAGCGGAGCGCGTGTGCCGTCCTTCGAGGTGTAGAAAAGCATCTCCGTGACGTAGTCCTGTGTGCGGAATGCAAGCTTCGGCGTAGACAGCAGCGTGCTCTTCGCCGTAGTCATATCATAGCTGTAGATGGCACCTGGTGTGGTGTACGATGTGAACGAGTAGAACAATTCTTTCTGTCCGCGTGCACCGCTCACGGATGTTGTGCCGAACGTGGGCAGCTCAATCTCACTGAGTCGGTTGCCGTCGGTGTCGTAAACGTAAAGCTGGTTGCAGTTGTCCTTGGCGTACTGCAGTATCATGCGGTTGTCAGCGGTGAACGTAACGTCCTCGAGCACGCTCTCGCCCTCGCCCACCAGTTCTTTCCAGTCGGCGTAGCCCGGGCTGCTCACGTCTGCCACCATGAGTCGGTACTTCGGTGCACCGGCGTTTGTGAGTATGTACATGCGGTTGCCAACGGTCTCCACAGGCGTATATATATATTGTGGGTCGGAGCACATCTGTATGAACTGCGCATCGGGCTGCGTCATGTCGCGCACATAGAGGTTGTTGCCGTTGTCCATGCCTGCCTCAGTGAGGTACATCACGGTCTCCTCCTTGTTCACGCTCACCTCGTAGAAGCGCAGCGGCTGCGACGGGTTCTGATAGAACAGGCGGTCGTCGCTCTGCGGTGTACCTATGCGGTGGTAGTATATCTTCTGCACGGCGTTCTTGGCTGATGTCTCCTTGCCTTTCTCGGGCGCGTCGTAGGCACTGTAGTAGAAGCCGTTGCCCACCCATGTGGCTTTCGTGAACTTCGCCCACACGATATGGTCGTCGAGCGTCTTGCCCGTCGCCACGTCCTTCACGTATATCTCCTCCCAGTCCGATCCGTTGCGCGAGATGACATACGCCATATACTTGCCGTCGTGCGAGAACGTGGTGCTCTTCAGTGCCACCGTGCCGTCGGTGCTCAGCGTGTTCGGGTCGAGCCACACGCGCCACTCGCTGACGGGCGCGTCGTAGCGGTCCATCTGGTAGAGCACCGACTGGTTCTGCAGTCCGTCGTTGCGGTAGGCGTACCACTTGCCGCCGCGCTCGAATGTCATGCCGCGCTTCTCGTAGTTAGCGGTCTCCTTCAGGCGCTTCAGTATCGCCTTGCGCATGGGTATGTTGTCGAGATATTTCCGGCTCACGAGGTTCTCCTCTCTCACCCACTCTGCCGTGGCTGCGCTCGTGTCGTTCTCCAACCAACGGTACGGGTCTGCCACCTTCTCTCCGAAGTACTCGTCAACGGTGTTGTCCTTCGCCGTTGCCGGATATTTCAACTGTGCCATAGCGTCGGTTGTCGACAGCAGGGCTGCTGCTGTAAGCGTTAGAATTACTGTTTTGTTCATTTTTTTCTTTGTTTTTATTTATTCACGCCAATAGAACAAAAACTCGCTCAGTCACCATTACGGCGCATCGCCAACGCCGGAAGCACAATACTATTGAGCGACTGACGAACTTCTTGATTAGGAATACCAAGGAAATAAACGCCCTCGTCATATCCTTTTATTGTAAGATAACCCGACTGATAAAGGAACAACTCTGCACCACCACCCGTTACATCCGAAGTCTCTATTATTGTACTTGGCAGTGCACTGTGGTCGAAGTCATTCAACCTTATTTCCATGTCGTCAACGAATTTCGGCAGTAACGATGTAGCACCAGATGCTGCCCAATAGTTGCGCAGCTCGCCATCAGCCAAAGCATTTATCAGACTGAACGGATTGAAAACATCTACCATATTATTATGACTAAAATGATAGCCGTCATAGTAGTCCTTCAAGTGCTGCACAGTATCATCCTCCGTCCAACCATTTTGCTCTGCCATACTTGCTATCTCTGGTCGGAAGTACTCTTTTATCTCCGACTTTGTTATACCACAAACAGCTGCGTATGGAGCCTCAAAACTGATATTGCTTATATTGTTTAGAACCGAGAAGAGCGATATTTGCGTAAACTTAGTTATGCCTGTAAGAAAGACAAAACGCTCATACTGGTCGTCGGCTTTAAGCACTGCAAACACTTCGCGATAAACAGAGGTACAGGCTTCATGATCAGGTGTGTGCCACGAATGCTGCAACGGAGAGTCGTATTCATCTATTAGGATAGCCACCTGCTCACCCGTTTTTTTATATGCACTGACAATGATATTATGGAATCTGTTTGCAAGAGAATACCCCGAAACCGTTTCCACATCCCACGCCTTTTCGTAATCACGAAATGCCATATCCAGATACGAACGCAGAGCCTGCTCATCAGCTCCTCCAAGACTCATATCTAAACGTACGACCGGACGATTCACCCAGTCTTTCTCCAACTGCATTATCTTTAAACCCTCAAACAGCTCTCTTCTACCTTCGAAATAGGCTTGAAGCGTGTCTACCAACACCGACTTTCCAAATCGACGTGGGCGACTCAAGTAATTGTACTTTTTGTTTTTGTTGGCAAGATTCCAAATAATATCGGTCTTGTCAACATACAAATACTTCTTTCTTCGGATTTCTGTAAAAGACTGCAAGCCAACTGGCAACCTTCTTTCGTTTTTCTCTGTCATGCTCCTTAGGGTTTTATTCTGCAAAACTACACTTTTGCGATGAGAAAAACAAACAAATGCGCAGTTTTGCTACTAAAAAAGGCGCAACCCGTACGGTTGCGCCTTTTATTGTTGTTTTGCCTAAGCTGAACCAAGCCTTCTTAAGCTATCCTTAGCCCTCCCCGACGGGGAGGGTTGGGAGGGGCTTTTTACTTTTTTACTCTTTTACTTTTACTTCACGAGCTTCTGCGAACGGATGATGTTGCCGTTCTGCATCTTCACGAGGTAAACGCCTGAAGCGAGCTGCTGAGCGTCGAACGATGTCGGGTTAACGAGGTACTTAACGAGTACACCGCTTGCATCGTAAACCCATGCCTTCTCTACGTTCTGGAAGTTAAACTTGCCATCAGCTGCCTCTACCTTAGAAACGCCCTGACTTGCAGAGTTGATTGCGTCAACTGTGCCACCCTGGAGCATCTCCGGCTCGTCAGCTACGCCCTGGTCGTGGATGTCAACACTTGTGCCGCGGCCCGGGTTGTCGCCAGTGATCTCTACGCCGAAGTCCATAGAGAAGCCCTTGTTGTGGAGACCTGACGGGAGGAAGTCGCCTTGGAACCATGCGTCAGAGAACACGATACGCAAACGGCTCGAACCTGGCTTAGCGTCCTCAGGAACAGTGAACTCGCAGTTTACACCTGTTGTCTGGAACTCAGGAGTAGCTGCACGGAGCTTGCCTGCGAAGAAGAGCATCTCGCCGTTCTTCGGGTCGTCCTGAATCTTGGCTGAGTTGAACTGCTTGTCGCCGTTGAGGTCTATCCAACCACCTGCGAAGCAGAACTTCAGACCGTCACTGAAGTTAGCGCACTTGATGTTAATCTTAACAGTCTGACCCTGCTTAACCTTGAGGATAAGAGCAGTCTGGTCGTCGTACTGTGAGCCATCAGCTACTGGGTGGTCTGTATGGTAGTCAAGGTTCTGAAGAGCACCCGTTGTTGTAACGTCTGTTACGTAGCGCTGCTGGCGTGCTGTAGCTGCGCCGTCGCAAGCCGGGTTCATCTTGCTCTCAGGATAGTCGGCAACCGGTACCTCCGGCAACGAAGCCACGTCGCCGCGTGTCACCTTCACCCACTTAACCTCTGAGTAGCTCTTCAGGTCGGTAGACACTGAGCGTACGCCGATATACGGCTCTGCATTCTCCTCGAACTGGATATCGCCTACGAATGTAGACCATGTTGTTGTGCGGCTGATTTCAGAAACCTTGCCGTTCTCGCCGTTCTTGTAGAGAATCTCGAAGTGGTCGATGTTAGCCTCGTCGTTGTAAACGAGATCCCAAGCTGCACGCTTCTGTGCCTTTGCGTCTACGTTCCAGTAAATCTTAGCAGAGAGCTGTGTCTTGTACTCGTTCTTAACCTCTACGTTGAGGTCCTTGATTGCAGCCGGTACGGCCTTAACGTCGTCGTTGATCTCGAGCTTGCCTACATACATCTTGTAAGCGTCGTCGCTACCCTTAACGCGCAGACCGATGTGCTTGATGACGTCGCTCTTTGAAACGCCGTTGAGAGCCACCTTCACTTCCTGCCAGTTAGCACCTGTTACGTTGCCTACCGGTGCCTCTACCCAAGAGCCGTCAGCCTTCTGTACGATTACGTAGAGCGAAGAAGCGTTTGTGCCTTCCTTGCCGTTCTTGACGGCGATCTTAGCGTATGGGTTGCCTGCAGAAACGTTGAGGTCGGTCTTGTAGAGCACTACGTCTGTGCCTGCAGCAGTAGCCTTACCTGTGAGCAGGAGGCTGGTACCGCCGATATACTGGTCAGCGAGCGAGAATGTAGCGTCGATGTCGGTGCTGACAGTCTCTGTGCCTGGTTTAACAACAAGCCAACGGTATGTCGGAACGATGTCCTGTGTAGCCATGTTATACCAAGCACCTGCTGTCTTCTTTCCTTTGTAAGCGTAGCGGTCGCCATTACCAAGGCTGAAGTTTGTAGCGAACGGTAGGTTGCCGTGGATTGTAGAACGCTCAGGAATCCATGTTGCTAAGCCTGCGTAGTTCTGCAACGGTTTTTCTTTAGAACCTTCTGCAACCTCCCAGTTGTTGCCGGTGTTGCTGATAGCCGGACGATCGAGCGGGTTGCGGTTACCACCCGACATCAAACGCTCCTGCATGTACTGGTAGTTAGCCTGACGGTCGTAAGAGTCGGCACCTGTGGTGAACGACCAGATACGGCTTGAAGCGTGCTCACCCCAGAGGCAGACACCAACCTGCTTTGAGTATTCATCAGCATTAAGACGAGTCCAACTACGGTTCATGGTTACAAACCACATACCTGTGTACAGACCATCTGTTGTACCCATAGCTGCTATTGCAGTCTGAGCAGAAGTTTTAATCTGTGAAGTGAAGTCGCCAGCATTATAATTCATCATAAACTCGAACGTACGACCTGTTTTATCACCGAAGAGGGCATTAGAAGCATAATTAGACAAGCCAGAATTGAAGCAATAGAGACCGCAATGGAAATCATCAAAACCATTCTCAGCAGCCTTCTTCCAAAGTCCCTTGTGGAAGTCGGTTACTTCTTCATCATCATATCCACTAGACTCCCAGTTGTAATTGATACCATCGAAGCCGAAGTACATCAAACAGTTGATGATAGCATCTGTGTACTTGAAGTTATTGCCTTCTTTTTCCGAGATAAATTGCTGCCAGCTACCTGAGCCTACACCACCGGGGTTGCCTGTTGTGTCGAAGAACTTGATACCAGAGAATATACCCGTACCGTTCTTGTGAGCAGCGTCTGTCCATGAAGCAGGAGCAGAGAAGAATCCGTGGTTCCAAGAACCGAAGAGGTTGGTATAGTTCCACATTGAGAACACGTCGTAGTCGAAGTTGGTTGACGGGTGACCTACATCACCATCCTTACCCTGACCCATCGGGAGGTTCATCCAGAGGTTACGCTTCTCGTAGGTGTCCTTGATAAGACGACCTGAGCGGTCAATGATGCCCTTGTTGCGAACGTGCGAACGGATGAACGCGATATCACTCTGCTGGATACCAGCAGCTGCGAACTCTGCTTCAGTAGGATACTTGCGACCTTCCTTTTGAGCCTTGTAGAAAAGGTCGATAAGGGTCTTATCGTTAAAACCACTGAAGTCGTAAACTGCGCTTGCTTTGCTATCATCAGCAGCAACAGCGTTTACACTCGGCATAGCTGACATGAACGCAGCCATAGCAAGTGTAGACAGAAGTACTTTTTTCTTCATGCTTTTTTGTTAATTTGTTTTAGTTAGTTATATTAGGATATTCTCGTGGCAAAGATAGTGCAAACCGAAGGCAGAACATCAAGCTTGCTTGAATGTTATGCTGAGGTGCAGCCTATCTTCTGCAAAGATACAAAAAAAATCGAAAAACAATTCCATTTAATTCCATTTTTTTATTTTCCACCCAAAGATTGTCCATCAGGCAGCCACCAAACTATCTTCCCACAGAAGCCACAGAACCCACAGAAGTTTCTGGCGCAAGGTATTCTCCCACAGATTGCACGGATATACACAGATTAGGAGGGTATGGCATCCCTGCCATACCCACGCAGCCACCAAACTATCTCCCCACAGAACCCTACGCAGCCTAACCATCTGTGCGCATCTGTGAAATCTGTGGGAGACTCTTCTACGCCTGAAGCTTCTGTGTATTCTGTGAATTCCGTGGGAGGACTTGCGTAAACAAACTTGGAGTGGGTTCTGTGGAAGGAATTCAGAGGGCGGCGTGGGTATGGCAGGGATGCCATACCCTCCTACGAAAACTCCCACGGATTGCACGGATGTGCACAGATTAGGAGGCAAAACGCAACCTAAAAATCCGTGAGCATCTGTGCAATCTGTGGGAGGCCCTTATCTGCCAGAAGGTTCTGTGGCTTCTGCGTGTTCCGTGAGAGGCTCTTATCTGAAGCTATGTCGGTGCAGCGGAGACCGCTGCACCCCATGATGTTATTGCAAGCCTTTCACCTCTTCTATTGGCAAGCCTGAGCCTTGAGCAACCTGCTCAATGGTAAGCCCCATTGCAAGAAGATTTCTCGCTATAGCTTTCTTCTCTTCCGCACGACCTTCCGCACGACCTTGTTTCATGCCTTCAGCACGACCTTGTTTCATGCCTTCAGCACGACCTTCAGCACGACCTTCCGCGTGTCCTTCCGCATGTCCTTTCTCTCGTGCTTCGCGCTCTGCAGCTGCCATGCACGCCATATTGTCGCGCACGACCCAAAGACTATTCTCGTACGCCTCCCACTCCTTCTTTGTAAGGCGGTGGCTGTCGGCATAGTCCTCAAGCTGCTTGAATATCTCCTTTTGTGCCGTGAACGGCATTCTGCTTAATGCTTCCATATGCTTCAATACGTAAATCCATTTCTCAAAATCTGTAACACATTCCTCCGCCTTCTTCTCGAAGAGCGGAAGCGCCAAGTAGATAAAGCGGAGCTTGTTGGACACCTGCGCCTTCGTGTCCTTGTCCGCTAATACGATGTCCGTACGGAACTTAGATACCTCGTCCGTATGCGGCATGTAGTTCATAAAACATATCGTGTAAACGGGCAGAAACTTATAGGCATCCTCGCGCTCTGCCCTACCCTTATCCACCTGATCGAGGATACTACGGCAGGCGTAGCAGATGGAGCGGTCGAGGAAGTTCGGCTGCCAACGGTTCTGCATCTCAACGATAAAGCGGTCGCCGGTGTCCGTCTCGCAGTAGACATCGCAGATGATGCCACGCTGGTCTTTCGTGGGTGGCAGCAGCTCCTTGTCGCGGAACGTGAGGTCCTTGACGTGTAGTTCATCGACGAGCAAGTCGTTGAGGAAACTTATCAGCAACGGCTTACTGAACTCCTGTCCGAAAAGTCGCTTGAAGCCCCAGTCGGTGAACGGATTGATGTATTTGCCCATAGTCGAATGTATTGTTTACATTGCAAATATACAATGAAACTTCGTAACGACAAAGAAATCAATGCACTTTTTGCACTCTACAATGGGGTGCAGCAGTCTCTGCTGCACCAACAAAGCAATCGTGCACCAACATTACAATCCTCCCACAGATTGCAAAAAACTTCTGGCGCAAGATATTCTCCCACAGATTGCACAGATTAACACAGATTAGGAGGGTATGGCATCCCTGCCATACCCACGCAGCCACAAAACTATCTTCCCACAGAATTCACGGAACACACAGAAGTTTCTGACGCAAGATATTCTCCCACAGATTGCACAGATGCGCACAGATTAGGAGGGTATGGCATCCCTGCCATACCCACGCAGCCACTAAACTATCTTCCCACAGAATTCGCGGAATACACAGAAACGACTGGCGGAGAAGAAAAATCTGTGTACATCTGTGAAATCCGTGGGAGGCTCTTCTCCGCCAGAAGCTTCTGTGTATTCTGTGAATTCCGTGGGAGAACCCTACGCAGCCTAACCATCTGTGTGCATCTGTGCGCATCTATGGGAGGCTATTCTCCGCCAGAAGCTTCTGTGTATTCTGTGCAATCTGTGGGAGAATATCCTCCGCCTGAAGCTTCTGTGAATTCTGTGAATTCTGTGGGAGAATATCCTCCGCCAGAAATTTCTGTGAATTCCGTGAATTCCGTGGGAGGACCCTGTGCAAGCAAAGCTTCTGTGCGCATCTGTGAAATCTGTGGGAGGACTTGCGTAAACAAACTTGGAGTGGGTTCTATGGAAGGAATTCGGAGGGCGGCGTGGGTATGGCAGGGATGCCATACCCTCCTACTTCTGTGAAAATCTGTGCAATCTGTGGGAGAACCCTGCGCAGCCAAACCATCTGTGTGCATCTGTGCGCATCTGTGGGAGGACTTGCGCAAGCAAACTTAGAGTGGGTTCTGTGGAAGGAATTCGGAGGGCGGCGTGGGTATGGCAGCCACAAAACTATCTTCCCACAGAATTCACGGAACACACAGAAACGACTGGCGGAGAAGAAAAATCTGTGTACATCTGTGAAATCCGTGGGAGGCTCTTCTACGCCAGAAGCTTCTGTGTATTCTGTGAATTCCGTGGGAGACTATTCTCCGCCTGAAGCTTCTGTGTATTCTGTGAATTCCGTGGGAGGACTTGCGCAAGCAAACTTAGAGTGGGTTCTGTGGAAGGAATTTGGAGGGCGGCGTGGGTATGGCAGGGATACCATACCCTCCTACGAAAACTCCCACGGATTGCACGGATGCGCACAGATTAGGAGGCAAAACGCAACCTAAAAATCCGTGAGCATCTGTGAAATCTGTGGGAGGCCCTTACCTGCCAGAAGGTTCTGGGTTCTGCGTGTTCCGTGGGAGATTCTTATCTGAAGCTATGTTGGTGCAGCGGAGACCGCTGCACCCCCTAAAGATTGCCACGCTACAACAACAAGATTGCCACGCTACAACAACAAGATTGCCACGCTACGACAACAAGATTGCCACGCTACGGCAATAAGGTTGCCACGCTACGGCAAAATGTCGAGAGACAGATGTAAGATAGGCTGGAAGATAGGCTGGAAGATAACCCCTATTGTTCAGGTGTCTTCCAGTCATTACTTCACTGATACACAGCACGTTGTGCACCGGATGGAAGATATGGTAGATATTTTCGCCTACTCGATTTTATTTATAGCTTCATAGCACCCTACACAACCCATTCTATCCAGTTCTCGGGAGTCACCACAGCCTTTTCCTTCACATCATACGCCGTTAGGAACGAAGAAGGAAATTGAGTGTTGGCACGACGTGAATTCCACTTCATCTCGAAAATACTAAACTGCCCATCACACTCCTCCACATAATCAATTTCTTGCTGCTGGGTGGTACGCCAGAAATAACTATTGACGTAACGACCCGAATAGTGGTTGCGCTTTATACGCTCGCTGATAATGAAATTCTCCCATAGCGCACCTGCATCCTGACGAAGCGAGAGAGGTGCAAAGTTCTGGAGAATCGCATTGCGTATGCCATTATCAAAGAAGTAGATTTTCTTGCTCTTCTTCAATTCAGTACGCAGATTGCGATTAAAGCCATTAAGCCGGAACACTATGTAGCATTTCTCCAAAAGGTCTATATACTTCTCTATCGTCTTATTGTCTGTACCAACGGTCTGTGCAAGTTCATTATACGACACTTCACTGCACACCTGCAAGGCAAGAGCAGTAAGCAACTTGCCGAGCAGAACAGGACGGCGTACACTCTCGAGCGTCAACAGGTCTTTATAGAGATAACTGCCAGCAAGGTTCATCAGCAGCTCTTTTGCATCATCGGCATGGTTCAATATATCGGGGTAAGAGCCGTAGACGAGGCGCTGTTCAAGGGTCTGCTTCACACCGAGAAGACCGTTACTTGCCATCAACTCGGCAGTGGAGATTGGATAAAGATGATACTCATACTTACGACCAGTGAGCGGCTCATTCAGCTTGTCCTGCAATTCAAAAGAAGAAGAACCTGTCACAAGCAACTGCACTTCTGGGAAGTTGTCGGTAATTAGTTTCAATGTCATACCTATATTCTCTACTCGCTGCGCCTCATCAATAACAACTATACGATTGTCGGCTATGAGAAGTCGTAGCTCTGCAGTGTTCATATTGCTAAGCATATCCTTCACCTCGGGCTCATCACAATTAAGTTGCAATGCCTTATAGTCTTGTTTTTCAAGAATAAGCTTAAACAACGTACTCTTGCCCACTTGACGCGCTCCTATCACGATGATCGCCTTTCCTGCAAACAACCGCGATTCAATTGTCTTCTGCAATAGTCTTGATATCATAACATTAATATTATATTACACTTGCAAAGATACACAAAAATTGCTCTAATCCCAAAAATCACATATAAATTTGGGATTGTAATCCCAAAAGTTATATAGAAATTTGGGATTAGGACCTATTTAACAAAAAAGCAGGGCTCCGAAATCGGAGTCCTGCCTTTTGTTTATCTTTCGTATTACTATTACTCAGCGATAGTAAATGGAGCAGTTACTGCTACCTTATAACCAGCAACAGCTTCAGTCACAACATTTGTAACCTCGAACTGACCAGCTGCAAGTTCACAAATCTTATCTTCAGCGTTCAAGATCTGATCATAATCGTAGCCATAAGTGTTGAACGAACCATCTGCATTGAACAGGTGTGCGCTTGACTCCTTATCGCGGATATCATATACTACGAAGGTACCTGCAACCTGCTTACCGATAAGAGCCAATTCTTTAGTAATGGTTAATGGCTTTTTAGTGATAAGGTTAGTTGTCTCCAAGGTCTCTGAAGAAATACGGCAGATAGTAACCGCGTCGAACTGCTTCATAATCTTGTCCTTGATAACAATCTTAGCAAACGGGAGTTCCTTTCCATTTTCAGTATCGTAATCGTAGAAATGATCATCGAGTCTTATTTTATTACCCTCTTCAGTTTCTTGATACCTCCAGGTAAAGGCACGCATAACAAAAGACTTGTTACCACCTACCAAGCTATACTTATCGCGCCATACTCCGTTTTCTGGTTCATACAAATCCGACTGCTTTGCGCCTTCTAAAGCAATCTCCACATCCTCACCACTTGCTAAAAGTGTATCGCCAGGATTGTTAAATGTGTCAATATAGAAGTGGCCTACGCCATAAGCATGATAAGCATATTCGTGCTCCAAGTAATTCTCGTCAGAGTTGTACTTACCTAAGTTGAAATATACATTATACTCCTTTTCTCCTTTCGGATTGACGAACTTCTCATCATCATCATCGCACGATGTGAGAGTAGTCATACCCGCTAATGCGAGAAACGCAAAGGCGATTTTTGAAAATGATATTATCGAGTTTCTCATTTTTTTTATTTTAATCGTTAGATAATATTAATATTATTCTGCGGTCTCGAAGTTAGACTTACCATTATCCCACCAGAGGCGCTGCATCTGAATATCGCGTGCAACACCCATATCAGCGTCACGTGCGAGAGCAGGCAAACCACTATTAGCGATATCTGTCTTAGTCTGAGGATCATCAGATGCCCAAGGAATACGGCGCATGATATTATCCTTTGACTGTACCTTAGTATTGCCAAGCTTAATAGAGCCGTCACCGTGGCGTGAACCCAAAATCGGGAAGAGTTTAGGATAACCTACACGGCGGAGGTCAACCCACGACTCGTAGCTGTACGGGAAAGAAGCGATGTACTTCTGTGTGATAATCTTCTCGAGCTTTGTCTCCTGAGAGTCGCCCTCGTTCCACTTCACACCAACCTTTGTTACGCTCTGCATATCCTTTGAACGTCCCTGTGGGTCAACATAAGGAATACCCTTCGGTGCATCTACATTAAGATACTCCTCAACATAATTCATATACTCCTTTCTCGAGCTATGACGGTCCTCAAGATAAGCTAAACGGATGCCCTTCTCATAGAAATCCTTTGCTTCGCCACGCATGTTCCATCCACGGATTGCACCCTCTGCACGGAGGAAGTAAACCTCAGAAGCTTTCATAATGTAGAGCGGAGGATTGCACTCGGTGAAATAAGTCTTATCAAGCGTTGAGTAGCCAGCGTATGGGTTAGCCGCTGCAGCCTGACCAACACCTGGTGTCACACCATTGCGCATACCTGCAAACACAGTTCCCTCAGGAGTGATAGCAGGAGCAGATGTACCTGGGACAGCACGTGGGTGCTTTGCGAGATCTACCTGGTTCTTTGTGAAGAGATACTTCAAGTATGGGTGATCGAGGTTCTGAAGCAAGTTCAAGAACGATGCTCCAATGACAGCATCATGCCAAGAATTAGTAATCTCAACAAGCGGGTGAGCTGTACCAAGGCTTGATGGGAAAAGTCCGAGCTCGTCAGCCTCTGTCTCTATCACACCGCCATTTTCTGGGTCAAGAGCTTCCTCAGCCCACTTCTTAGCTTTAACAGGGTCAACACCTGTCATGTGGATAGCCATGCGGAGCTTCAAAGAGTTTGCAAAGCGCATCCATACGCTGAGGTCAGCAGGATTTGAATAGTCAGAAGAGATTATCTGCACGCGACTAACAATTTGTCTTCCAATCTGCTGCTTGTAAAGTTCATCACGGTTGTCAACCATCTTCTCCACTTTCTCGGTCTTATAAACCATATTACCATCAGCATCAACCGAGTCCTTACCCTCTACGGTTTTAAGCACTATCTTGTTGCCGTCTGAATCAAGAACATAGATAGGATTACCATCCGCATCAAGCTTATCAACCATTGCCAAGTGCTGACCAGCATAATACTTGAAACAGTTGATGGCAGTATCAAGATCAGCCTCCACTTTGTAATAGATTTTCTTCACATCATCGTAGGTAAACGGTGATTCATCCTTAAGATTCTTAAAATCGGTATAAGGCATCGGACCGAAGAGGTCAGCATTCTCAATAGCCGAATAGTTGAAGAGCATGAGATAGATAGCCTTCAACTCTGGCATATAGTCAATCTTCGATGCGTTCAGAGTAGGAGCCATATCGAGTTTCATCGCACTGAAACCTGCACCAGGACCACCGATTGAACCCTTACACATATCGTATGTAGAACGCAATGTGAAGTTAGAGTACGGGAAGTCTGAGTGAGGTACACAGAAATACTGTACGTAGTTGTCTGGACCGAGGTTATAAGCGAACTGATAAGCATGTGCAGCAGGCGGGTTACCTCCCTTACCACCACGCATACCGTATATAGCCTTAAGCGCAGAACCCAGTTGGGTACGCATATCTCTGATAGCCTGCTTAACTTCTTGGCCAGAGATTTCTCTTCTATAGTCGATTACATCTGCTTTGCCAGAGCTTACGATAGTCTCAGTAGTCTCCTGATTGGCATTAAGCTCATCACCCGGAGTGTCGTAGTCGAGACACGACTGCATACCGAAAGCAGAGAGTGCAAGCGCAGCGTAAACAAATATCTTTGAATTTTTCATAATTCTGTTTTACTTTTTTGAATTGTTTTAGAAGTTTACATTCAATGAGAAGCCGAACGAACGTGACGACGGCATATTGAATACCTCGAATGCACCGAGACCTGTGCCAGTAGAGAGCGATACGTCTGGATCTACCGGAGCGTCCTTATAGATGAAGAACAGGTTACGAGCGATGAACGAGAGGCTCAGGTTCTTGTTCTGACCGAAGAGGTTGCGGAATGTATAACCCAAAGAGAGCTCACGCAGACGGAAGTTAGTGCCGCTGTAGAGGTAACGCTCAATGTCCTGAGGTGTTACACCACCCACTGAGTTGTAGTAAGCATCGATAGGAACAACGCGACCAGAACCATCATTGAGTGCAATACCGAGAATATTGTTGCCATAGCATGGGTCAGCATAGATCTTGTTCTTCTCAGCATAGAGACGAGCGTCAGCTGTGCGCTGTGACAAACCATAGCCATCGAGGTAAGACTCTGTCATAGAGAGCACCTTGCCACCGATACGTCCGTTGATGAGGAATGAGAGTGTGAGATCCTTCCATGTGAATGTGTTAGACCAACCCATCTGCCACTTAGCATTCTGGTTGCCTACATACTTGCGATATGTCTTATCCGACTCGGTCTCCATAGAGAGCTCACCATCATCACTCACAAAGTAGTAACCATTAGCATCGCGCTTAAGGTCGGTTACGTACATGTCGCCCATTGAGCCACCTTCCTTATAGAGCACCTGCACACCACCTACGTATGTAGCGATAACGTTCTCCTTACCAGTCTTCTCATCGTAAGCTGTGCGGAGAATCTTGTTGTCGTTATAAGAGAGGTTGTAAGATGTCTTCCAACGGAGCTGGCCGAACTTGAAGTCGTAGCCTATAGTTGCCTCAATACCCTGGTTGCGGATCTTAGCCGAGTTCATTGGGATTTGCTTGCCAGAAGCGTTAGTACCAACGAGGTAGAGGTTAGACATTGTAGAGTTGTAGTATGTCAAGTCGAGGCTCAAGCGGTTGTTGAGGAACAATGCCTCGATACCGGTCTCGAAAGAAGCTGTCTTCTCAGGACGCGGATCCTTGAAGGTAGCCCACTGTGAAGCTGAGAATGCACCAGTCTGATAGTTAGTTGAACCTGCTGCAAACACAGTACCCGGGATAGAGTTACCTACCTCTGAGTAAGAAGCACGGTACTTCAAGTAGTTGAACCACTCTGGCATCTTCACGATGTTGCTTACGATAGCGTTGGCACCGAAGCCGAAGTAGCCGTAATCCTCAGGCGTACCACGATCCTTGAACTGACGGAAGGCGCGGTACCAGTCGCGACGGTATGAACCATCGAAGTAAACCATTTCCTTCCAACCAATCTGACCTGTTACAACAGCACCCTTGTTCCAGTCTGAGCTCTGACTTGGCGATGTAGCACCAGGACCACCAGCTGCTGTAGAAAAGTAGTTGGCAATATTTGAGATGTGCTCGCGGTCGCCGAAGTAGTAAGTAGCATTAACATCGGTACCCTTACCATAGCTCTTGCGAATGTGGCCTACATAACCTGCTGTTGCAGAAACGTCCCAATCGCCGAATGTCTTGTTATAGGTAAGCATGAAGTCGGTGTAGAGGTCGGTTGTCTTTGAGAAACTCCACCAGTAACGACCGAATGTCTCCATAGAAGCAGGGAGCCATGTTGTAGCGTAACGCTTCGACTCGCTCTCGTACTTAGAGAAGTCCATACCCAAACGAGCCTGGAACGAAAGACCGTCGTAGATGTCGAGTGTACCTGTTACGTTACCGAAGAAGCGGTCCTCCTTAGCTACGCTTGAGTTCTGGTTCATAAGCCAGTACGGGTTGTTCTGGCCCTGGGCAGAGTAAGCCCAGTTCTGCATTGGCTGACCCTCTATAAGCGCCTGCTCTGTTACCTTATCATAAGCAGATACTGGTTTATAATTACCATCTTTGTCCTGTTGAAAATAGCCTGAGTTCTTCTTGAAATAAGTCTGCAAACCAGTGTACCACTGTGCGTTGTCCACACGATAGTTGTTACGATAGTAATTGATGTCGATGTTACGCGGCATCATGTACATGTGGAAAATCGGGTTCATTGTGATACCACCACCAGGACGGTTCTTTGTCTTTGTCTGAATGTAGTTCATCGACACGTCGATAGTAGCACGGTCGTAGAGCTTGAAGTTCTGACGGAAAGAGAAGGTGTGACGGTTGTAAGAGTTGTTCTCAATCATACCGTTAGAGTGAGAGTTACCATAAGAGAAGTAGCTGCTCATCTTGTCTGTACCGCCAGAGAGGGCGATAGAGTTGTTGGTTGTCACACCTGTCTTGAAGAAGTCATCGAGGTCGTTGCCTGCACGATTGCGGAGATGCACCTCGTTGTTCTCGAACTTTGTTCCCTTGAAGTGCTCGCCATACATCGCAGTATTGATGTGGAGCTGGTCATTATTACGAGCCGAGAGCTTATCGCCCCAGCTGGTAAGAGCCAATGTACCTGCTTTCTCGTCGATAGCAGCACCATATATATTCTGGATTTTCGGAGTTGTGAGCGGAGTATCGAATGTGACGTTAGAAGAGAAGTTAACGCCAACCTTACCCTCGCGACCCTTCTTTGTGGTGATCATGAGGACACCGTTGGCAGCCTCCGAACCATAAAGAGCGGCAGCGTTGGCACCCTTCAGCACGTTGATTGACTCGATATCGTCAGGGTTGATCATTGAGAGAGCGTCGCTACCCTCTGATACGCCTGTTGTAAGCATGTTTGCGCCTGAGCCTACCTGGCCGCGCTGCGAGTTGTTCATAGGAACACCGTCGACAACGATAAGCGGAGTAGAAGAACCAAGGATTGACTTGTTACCACGGAGGATAATCTTAGAAGCACCACCTGCACCACCTGCTGACGGAGTGATGGTTACACCAGATACCTTACCCTCGAGAGAGTTGGCAACGTTCGGATCCTGCACACGGTTGAGGTCAGAAGCCTTCACCTGCTGTGTAGAGTAAGTAAGTGACGACTCTTTACGCTTGATACCCATGGCGGTTACTACGACCTCCTTGAGCACTGAGCTCTCGTCCTTCATGGTTACATCTACGCTTGAACGACCGCCGATCTTTACCTCCTGCGGTGTGTAGCCGATGTAAGAGAACACCAAGACAGCGTTCTTGTCCTTAACGTTGATTTTGTAGTTACCGTCGATGTCTGTAACTACACCAAGACCAGTGGCACCCTTCACTACAACGCTAACGCCGATAAGTGGTTCGCCAGTACCATCCTTAACAGTACCCTGAACGACAGAGCCCTGAGCCTGTGTCAAAGCATTAGGAGCCACGTTGCCATTGGCAGAAGCATACTGCATTGGCATACCTGCTGCGAGCATCGCAAAGGCTGCTTTCAGCACCATACTGCTTTTCTCGTTTGATTTGTTGTTCATTGTTTGTTTTTTAATAAATGAATATAGGTGGAACCGGCGAGGCGGCAGCGCCGCCCGCCGGTTCACTATTCGTTGTTATTACTTCTTGATTACGTTGAGAGCCTTGAACGGTTTGCCGTCCTTGAGCACCTGTACGATGTACATGCCCTTGCCACCCTGAACAGCTACGTTCACTGTCTCGCCGGCATCAGCACGGAAGTCGTTGCTCTGGAGCACTGCACCTGCTGCGCTTACGATGTTGATAGTGTAGAAACCACCCTCAGCGAAGCGGAGGTTAACACTCTCTACGAACGGGTTAGGATAAACAGAGAAGCCTGCAGCATCCTTAACGTCGTTGATTGCGTCAACACCTGTGATAACGAGTACGTTCTCAAGTGCCTTCTCAGACTCGCCCCAGAAGTTGGTGAGCTTAACGCCTGCCTCATACTCGCCCGGACGAGCGAATGTTACGACAGCAGCCTTATCGGTCTCTGAAGAGATGCGGCCGCCATTGAGCTGCCATGTGTGTGAAGTCTTAACCTCAAGCGTACCGTCGATGCCAGGATAGCCTGTCACCTCGTTGTTTGGATCTACTGTTGCGTACTCTGCTCCACTGGTATTCTCACCACCAGAGCCGTTCATCACAACCATCTTTGCCTTGTACTGAGCACCAGCCTTACCAAGGTTTGCAAAGCTATTGTCGCTCTTGTCGAGATTCTCGAAGGTGTAGTAGCCCTGGAGTCCCTCAGGCACCTCGTTAGCTGCGTAGCCCTGCATTGCACGGAGCACCTCAGCGTCGGTAAGAGCCTTGTTCCAAACCTGAACCTCGTCGATAACGGCATTCAGACCAGCCTTGTAAACACCGCCACCACCGATGTAGACGTTAGCATGAACAGTTCCATCAATACGATTGTCAGAGCTGTTCTCACGTAGTGAAGAAGAAGAGAAGTTGTTAGGACCTGCTACACACTTGCCGTTGAAGTAAATCTTCTGCTGTTTGTCAGAAGACTGAGTAACAACGATGTGGTTCCAAACACCCGGGTTAAGGCTGTAGCCTGTAGACATCATCGATTCTCTTGGACAGTCGTGACTCGTCCAACCGAAGGTATTAAACGACACCTCGTTAGCTGCGTGGTTTTGACGACATTCGCTGTTACCAGCCTTAATTTCTGGACGTATCTGCACCCAGAGGTCACCCCAGTTGTTGTGCGGCCACTTGTCCTTGATAGTGTTCTTTGAAATAAGGTTTGTACCCTGCTTGTCGTGAGCATAGTTGTCTACCTTAACCCAGAGAGCGTAAGAGTAAGCCATGCTTGTGTTGTTGCCACCGTCGAGTGTTACCTCAGCCGGAATCATAAGCATGTTCGGATCATTTACAACAAGACCGCGTGACACCTTACCCTCACCATCGCGTGATGTGTAGTTGAGCTTGATCTCCTCTTTTGTCTCAGCTGTTTCCTTGTCAGCAGTTACGGTCTCAACAAATGGCACAGCACCTGTCTTCTCCGGAGAGATGATAACCTTGCCGCGGAATGTCTCTGTTGCACCCTCTGCATTTACAACCTCGAGGTCGTAAACGCCAACCTCAGCTAAAGAAGTTGTGAACTGGTTGCAATTTGAGTACTTCTCGCCTACCTGAGCACCTGTCTGTGCGTTGAGCAGACGGAACGACTGAGCGTTCGGTGCAAACTGGTCCTCGTAGTAAACCTTGAACTGCTCGTTCGGCTTGATAACCTGACGGTCGATAGCTACCTCTGTAGACGGTGTGTCGTACTTAACTTCCTGGTAGTTGCTCCAAGAGATTTCACTCTTCTGCAAACCGTCAGGAGAAACGGCGCGTACACCGAAGCGGCAGTCGCGCTTTTCGAGGTCGGCTACCATCGGAGCATCGACTACGTAAGCAGCCCATGAGGTTGTAGCTGTGAGGTACTGCTCCTTCTCGCCCTTCTGCTGGAACCAGATCTCGTAGTACCATGTATCTACCTCGTCGTTGTATGTCTTAACGTCGCCAGTCTCTTCTTTGGCAGCGTAGCGGATCTTGAAGTCGCAAGTTTTGTCCTTACCGCGGAGCACCTTAACCTCCTTAATCTGCGGAGCTACCGGTGCGAACTTCTGCTGCGGGTTGCGAACTGCGAGCTCACCAACGAGCATGTTGTAGTCCTTAGCAGTGTTGTCGAGACGGATACCAATCATTGCAATCTCGTCGCCTGACTTCAGACCGAGCTTGTCGAGAGTAGTGGTGAATGTTGTCCACTGACCGAACTTCTCAGCTGCAGGGATAGCAATCTCCTTGTACTCTGTGAGCTTGCCCTTGAGAGCTACGAACAACTTAGCGTGTGTGTCGAGTTCGTTGCTCATCTTATATGTAAGAGAGATGTTGTACGAAGGCTCTGTCTTGAGCAATGTCTTGAAGAGTTTTACACGAGATGTTGTGGTCTGACCCTTCAGGCGGAGACAAGAACCACCCCAGTAAGCGTCATCCCATGTCAGCTCAGCCTGAGCGAGGTTGCCGCTCTTTGCGCTCTCGTTGCCGTCAACAATCCACCAACGCCATGTAGGCAGGAAGTCTTGAGTAGCGATGTTGTGCCACTTGTGGTTGAACGCTACCTCACCCTCGTTCTTGAATGTAAGACCGTTGCCGATGTTGAAGCGTGTTACGAACGGAACCTGCTGAATAGTAGACTTAGCTGTTACGTAGCTTGCTACACCGTGGAACTTGCCCTTCAAACTACCGTTGGCGAGTGTTACGACGTCGCTCCATCCGAGGATGTTCGGTGTGTTAGCCGGGTTGCGGTTGCCACCGCTGAACACCATCTCCTGCTTGTCGAGATAAGCCTGCTGGATAGCAACGTCAGATGTACCGTAGTCGGTAGCACTCTGGTGGATAAGACCCTGTGAGTGAGCACCCCAGAAACCTACTGAAGCCTCTACGTCGTTGAGGTCGTTCCAGTTGGCATTGCTTGCGTGGAGCGAACGACCCTGAATATCGAAGCCCTTGTAGTAGTCGTACGGATTGCGACCCATGCTCTTAGCCTTCGCTGCGGAAGCAGCAAGTGTACCAGCACCAGTATTATAATTGGAGAACATCATGTCGGTAACGATGTTATCCTTATCGCCGAACATATTCTGATTTCTACTATTAAGACCCTGGTCAAAACTTATCTGACCATAGTCGTTAGTACCATCATACCAGTGGAGTTGGAACTTCCAACCTATCTTCTCTGCCTCCTTATGACACTGAGCAAAGAAACCCTGAATAATTTCCATGTTATCATAATCTGAACCAAACTCAGAGTTTACACCAACACCATCGATACCGTAGTACTTAAGAATCTTGACGAAGCGTTCTGCATTCTTATAATTGCCTTTACTATCCTGCTGACAAAGAGTACCAAACTTACCAGACCAACCTGATGCATTGGGGTTATCAGCATAGACACTTGCGCCGTAAGGAATTGAAGCAACGCAACCTACAGATACGCCATTCTTGTGAGCCACGTCAGACAGACCGCCAGTTACGCGGAACCAAGGTGCTGTCCAGTTGCCGTGGATGTTAAGGTATGACCACATTGAGAAGTTGTCGCCCTCGAAGCAATAGCGTGGGAGAGCCTTCCAAGAAGACGTTGGATCGTCGAGCGGAGTCCAGAGACACATCTTACGACCGGGCTTAGCCTGCTTGCTAACCTCTGCCTGATAGTCGTCAGCCTCAGCGATGCGCGCCAATGGGCGAACACGCGAGATGTAGAACTCGTCATCCATACGAGACACACCCTGCGGAGGGGTACCTGGCTGCCAGTTTCTAATATTCTCAAGCAAGTATTTGTCGCCATTGTCCTTGATATCCAACGGGTGTGTCGGAGTACGCTGGGCGTAGCTGAACACGCAACCACACACGAGCATGGATGCGAGGAGTGTTAATTTTTTGTTGTTCATTGGGATATTTTTAATTGATTAGGTATTCTTTTTAGTTGACAAGTAAACGAGAAGACGAGTGGACAAGGAGATTTGTCTCCATGTCTACTCACCCACTCGTCTGCTTTATTTACTTACGGATAAGTTTGACAGTGCGAACTGTCTTGCCGTCCTTCTTCACATTAAGCACGTAGATGCCTGCCTTAGCGAGGTGTACGTTAACCACGTTGCCTGCGTTGAGCTGAGCTGCCTTGCGAGCCACCTGCTCACCAGCTGTTGTGTAAACGCTAACCTCGTATGCGCCAGCCTCAGCGAACTCTACCACTGCGTCCTCGCCTACTGTGTAAGCCTTCATCTCGGTGCTCTCTACAGCGTCAACGCCAGTAGGATAAGCCACCTTGATTACAGAGAATGTCTTCTCAGCCTTACCAAGAGCGTTAGAGAGTGTAAGAGTTACGTCGTAGTCGCCACCTGTGCGGAACGAAACGTTTGCAGAACCTGCCTCGCCGTTACCAGTAACGTCAGCGAATGTAGCGTTCTTAGCAGTCCATGACGGCTTGGTCTCTACCTTGTATGTCTCGCCAGATACGAACGGTGAACCAGCGATGTATGTAGGCTCAACAAAATTAAGAGTAGCCTGACCTTCGTCACCACCTGCAACCATATCCTGCATACCAGCATTCACTGCCTTTGTACCTGCAGATGTGAAGACATTGTTTGTTGCCTTCTTCTCGAAGTCCCAGAATGCCATTACGCCAGCAGGGAGGCTCTTAGCGTTGAGGTCGCCCATAGCAGCCTTAGCGTCTGCCTCTGTAGCTACCTTATCCCACACTACTACGTTGTCGATAATGCCGTTAAGACCATTACGTCCGAAGAGCGGACCACCGATACAGAGATACTGACCGCTTGTGATGCTATAAATATCTCTCTCATATCCAGGTTCTGTAGTCTTTTTAGCACCACCAGTGCGATCCCATTCTGTAACGGTCTGCTTAACACCGTTCACGAAGAGGTCGCTACGGAAAGCACCATTCTCATTATAATCGAACGCCATAGTGATGTGTACCCAGTTGCCTACAGGCAGCTTAGTGTTAGCATACTTATAGTGAAGCTCCTTGTTAGAAGTAGCGTCTGTACCGCGGAAGTTGTAGTGGTCGATGCTACCATCAGCGCCGATACCAGACCAGTTCCAACCCCAGTCTGTCTTAGGCCAAGCATTCTTCTTGTCATATACATTGAAGAGAGTTGTAGGATCGCCCGCCTTGAGATCGTGTATCTTCAACCAGAATGAGATAGAGTACGATTTCTTACCAACAAGACCGAGGTCAGCAGCAGAAACACCGAAGCGTGTCTCCTTCAGGTCGAGACCCTGTGAGCCTGCACCGTCTGCGTCGCGACCTGTGTAAGCCATCTTCACGCTCTCGCCTGTCTTGAGAGAGACATCCTCATCGCCACCGTTAGCTGTGAGCGAGTAGATCTCAGGCAGAGCACCTGTGCTCACACCAGTAATCTGGACGAAAGAAGCGAATGTGCGTGTGGTCTGCTTAGCAGCACCATCCTCGCCGTACTCGGTGCCAGTTACCTTAAGGTCGTAGCCACCAATTTCCTCAAGTGATGTTGTCCAAGACTTACCATCGCCACTCTTAACAACCTTACCGTCCTTAACAAGCTCCCACTTAGCAGCAGCTGGGTGTTCTGGGTCTACATAACTAATTGTGAACTCCTCGTTCGGCTTGATTGTTGTCTTGTTGCTCTGAACGTCGTCGCTATAAACATATGAAGCAGGTGCCATGTAGTCAGACCAAGTGATTGTCGACTCTGTCTTGTGGTCGAGAGCTACTGCAGAGACACCGAGGCGCACCTTAGCATTTATTTTTGTAACAGGTATTGAGTAGTAGAGACCAGCCCAAGAGGTTGTTGTACCCATGAGCATCGGCTCCTTACCCTCTTCCTGTGCGTAGAGACGGAAGTGAGATGTCTTAACGTCGAGGTTGTAGCATGGCTCGCCAGCTGCCTTGCTGTTAGGCATGTTGAAGATAATCTTAGCGTCCATACCAGACTTGCCGTTGTAGAGCATCTTGGTGTTAGCAGCGTCGAGCTTCGGAGCCTCTGGTGTAGCATAATTACCACGAACGATAGAGAACTCGCCGAGCATGAGGTCAAGATCCTGTGCATTCTTAAAGTGGAGAGCCACCATAGCCAAAGTCTTGCCATCAAAATCAGAACCTACAACAAATGACTTCTCTGCCCAAATTGTCTCGTCTGCAATCTCTGTAGACTTGCAAACACCATAGCTTACACCATTAGTTTCGCTACCCTCTGCAGAGAGAACGAGATCGAAGTCGGTATTACCACGATTAATCTTATAACGAACAGTGATAACGTCGCCAGCCTTCAGAGCATACTTTGTCTTGAAGAGGTGGAGATATTCGTCGGCTGTTGTACCGAACACTTTGAGAGTAGAACCTCCGAAGTAAGCATCATCCCATGAATACTTAGCGTCGAGTCCTGCAGCAGGAACGTCGGTTGCATTACGTCCGAGGAGCTTATCAGCGAACCAGAAGTGCCATGTCGGCAGATAGTCCTGCATACCTACGTTGTACCAAGGTGTGCTGGTCTTGCGCTCGCCGTTGAGGTTAAAGAACTTACCGTTACCGAGGTTGAAGTAAGTGATGAACGGCTCTTCTCCAAGATCCCAGCTGAGTGCAGAGTGTGCAGTCACGAATGTAGAGATACCATGCCACTTATAGTTCTTGGCGTTATACTGGTTACCACTCATTACACTTGGGCAGTTTGCCGGGTTACGTGTACCGCCTGTAAAATAGCGTTCTACACGCTCAAGGTACGTATTCTGCTTAGCATCCTCAGATGAGCCCTGCTCTCCACGGCTCTCCCAGAACATATTATAAGAGTGAGCACCCCACAGACCGATTGAAATACGATACTTGCCGAGAAGACTCCAAGGCAAGTTAGCCGGCTCACCACCCTGCATGTTGATACCTGCATAGAGATCGAGCGGATCGCGCTTCATAGACTCTGCTTTTGTTACAGATCCAGATAACAACCATTCCTTGTTCCAGTTGTAGTTGAAGAAGAGTGATGTACGTGGATTTTTGCTATCGCCAAATGTTTCCTGGTTATGCGATCCAAGACCCTGGTCGAATTGAATAGATCCAGCATCGTTGGTACCATCATACCAGAAGTTCATGAAGATCGGGTTCTTTGCCTTCATTTGCTTCATCAAATCTGCATGGAAATCACGCAAATCATCAACAGTACCAGAATAATCAGAGAACTCCGAATTGTAGCCCATACCGTCGATACCATAGTAATTAAAGAACTGTGAAGCCTTCTTGGCACCAACGTTATACAGACCAGCCATCATTGCCTTGTATGCAGAAGATAGACCTCCATATGGAACACCAGCTACACCAGAAACAGCAACACCGTTTTTGTGAGCAACATCAAGAAAAGCTGCCGGGATACGTCCGAGCGGTGCTGTCCAGTTGCCCCAGTGGGTAACGTAAGACCACATAGAGAATACCTCCGAATCGAACACACCGTTAGGAAGTGCATTGAAATCGGGGTTATTTACCGGCACCCAAGCGATGAGCTTCTTGTCGTTCGTCTCATTAAGATTGAGACGAACCTGAGTAGCCTCGTTACGGAAACGAGCACGTGGCTTTACACGTGAGATAAAGAAGTTGTCATCGGCAGACACCTGCTTACCAGGTGTCCAATCTTTCAACAAGTTGTGGAAATACTCGCTACTTGCATTCTTACCGAAGTCTACATAACCTTCACGCATCTGCTGTGCGTTAGCACTCATCACAGAAAGTACGAGGCCTGCTGCGAGAGTCAATGTTTTACGGGATAAATTCGCCATAAGATTTGTATTTAGTAAAATTGATTAAGTTTTTATTTACATAAATAATGTAAGTTAGAGAATATAAAAGTGGCAAATACACTTCCATTCGTCTTGCAAAAATACACATTTTTTATATAACAAAGAACAAATGCTCATTGCGTTTTCATAATATTAACATCTTTAACATTTCAGGAGCAGAGGGGGTGCCACCAGGGGGTGCAGGTGTCTCTCAAGGGGGTGCAGTTCTCCATCAAGGGGGTGCACTTGTCTCCTAAGGGGGTGCACTTGTCTCCTAAGGGGGTGCACTTGTCTCAAGTGCACCAACAAAACTAACGATGCACTTCTTGCAGGGGGTGCACTTGTCTCAAGTGCACCAACCGAACTAACGATACACTTCTTGCTTACTTGATGCACTTCTACCTGGTTGGTACACTACTACCTGGTTGGTGCACTTGAGACAAGTGCACCCCCTAAAAGCACCCCCTGAAAGCACCCCTGAAAGCACCCCCTGAAAGCCCTTACAGCAGATACTGCACATTCTCTGCTACATATAATGAATAGCTATCTTCCGGCAATCCGTTAGGGTTATTAACAATATACGCAAGTTTATGTGCGAAGTCGTCTTCTCCTCGCATCATACGATCGAACATCTCGCGCTGCCAAACATTACCATCCGTCGCTACACATTGTTTTATCATACGCGACGAGTAGCGCTTCAGCTTACTGACGATAGGGATAACGCTGTTTTCTCCAATTGGCGACAGTAGTATATGAACATGGTTGGGCATGATGACGAAGGCATGAAGGTGATACGTCTGCTTATCGTTGAAGAACAAAGCATCCTCAACAAACTGCCTGCACTGTGCATTGCTCAACACACAACCGCCATGTCCTTGCATCAACCACCCATCCACTATATCTTCCAAACGTTCTTCCTCTGCCGTCAGCTCTCTATCCTTCGTCTCGCGTCGTCCTAATGCCTCGCGCATGAGTGCCAGTTCCTGCAGCTTGGTCTGCGGGAGCGAGTCGGCAAGACGAAAGGTGATGAACTGCACCGCCTCTGGCTGAAACCAATGGGGCAAGTGACCACACTGAATGAGGATGTCGGAATGACGGTTGAGGAAGGTAATGTGGGGCATGATGGAGTTGGGGGTTAGAGGGTGAGAAATGTTGTTGAGGGGCAGGGGGTGCTTGCAGGGGGTGCAGTTCTTGCTTGATTGGTGCAGTTCTTGCAGGGGGTGCACTTGTCTCAAGTGCACCAACCAAGATAATGGTGTCACTTCTACTCGGTTTTTTGCTTGGTTGGTGCAGTTGAGACAACTGCACCCCCTAAGCGAGGGTGAAGTCGAGTTGTTTCTTTTCGAGGTTAGCACTTGCCACCTTGATGCGTATGGGGTCGCCAAGCTGATACTTGTTGTGGTGGCGTCTGCCCACGAGACAGTAGTTGCGCTCATCGAAGTCGTAGTAGTCGTCGTCGAGGTCGCGCATCGGCACAAGACCCTCGCAGTGGTTCTCGTCAATCTCGCAGTAGATGCCGTACGACTGTATGCCTGAGATGTGCGCATCGTAGACGTTGCCCACACGTTCAGACATGAACTCCACAGCCTTGTACTTGATAGAGTCGCGCTCGGCGTTGGCAGCCACCTGCTCCATCTCCGACGAGTGCTCGCAAAGCTCCTCGTAGTGCTCCTTGTTGGCAGAGCGTCCGCCCTGCTGGTAGCGTGTGATGAGTCGGTGAACCATCGTGTCGGGGTAGCGACGGATAGGCGATGTGAAGTGGGTGTAGTAGTCGAACGCCAATCCGAAGTGACCGATATTGTGGATAGAGTACTTCGCCTTCATCATGGCGCGCAGTGCCACGGTCTGTATGAGGTTCTGCTCGCGCTTGCCCTCGCACGCCGACATGAGCGTGTTGAGCGACTTGGCGAGAGCACCCTTCGTGCCGTCGGTCTTCATCTTGTAGCCGAACTTCACCACGAACTCGCGCAGCGTCTCGAGCTTTGTCGGGTCGGGGTTGTCGTGCACACGATAAGGCAGCGTCTTCGGCTTCTTGCCCTTCGCCACCTTGCCCACCGACTCAGCCACGGTGCGGTTGGCGAGGAGCATGAACTCCTCGATGAGCTTGTTGGCATCCTTCGAACGCTTGAAGTAGCAGCGCACCGGTTTGCCCTTCTCGTCTACGTCGAAGTGGAGTTCTTCGCGGTCGAACTTCACGGAGCCATTCTTGAAGCGTGCTGCGCGCAGCTTCTTAGCCAGTCGGTCGAGCATGATGAGCGCGTCGGCGTTCTCACCCTTGTAGCCACCCTTGGGTGCTGCAGGTGCGGGTTCGCCCGTGCCGTCTACCACGCCGTTCTGTTCGAGCAACTCCTGCACCTCTTCGTAGGCGTAGCGGCGGTTCGACTTGATAACGGTGTGCACTATGCGGTATGCCTTCACGTTCGCCTCCTCGTCGAGGTTGAAGATTACGGAGAACGCTAACTTCTCCTCATCCGGTCGGAGTGAGCAGATGAAGTTGCAGAGGCGTTCGGGGAGCATCGGTATGGTGCGGTCGACGAGGTAGATGCTCGTGGCGCGCTTCACCGCCTCCTTGTCTATCACGGAGCCTTCGGTGACGTAGTGCGACACATCGGCGATGTGCACGCCCACCTCCCAAAGACCTTCCTTCAGCTGTCGGATAGAGAGCGCGTCGTCGAAGTCCTTTGCATCCTTCGGGTCGATGGTGCAGGTGAAGACGTCGCGGAAGTCCTCGCGCTCAGCGTAGTCCTCCGGCGTTATCTCCGCCGAAATCTTCTCGGCAGCCTCCTCCACGTTCTTCGGATACTTATACGGCAAGCCGTACTGTGCGAGGATGGTGTTCATCTCCACGTCGTTGTTGCCAGCCTTTCCGAGCACGTCGACCACTTCGCCAATCATGTTGCGGTGATCCTGATCGGGCCATTCCACGATGCGCACCACGGCGTTGTCACCATCCTTGCCTCCTTTCAGCTTGCGGCGCGGAATGATTATGCTGTTAGCCAGCACGTTTGCCGGAGAGATGAGCGTGCAGAGGTCGTGGTCGAACGAGAGCCGTCCGACGAAGGTGTCCTTGGCACGCTCCAGTATCTGTATCACCTGCGCCTCCTTGATGTGGTTCTTGCGTCGCGCCATGCAAGCAAAGCGCACGCGGTCGCCGGTGAGAGCCCACATCGAGTTGCGTTCAGCCACGAAGATAGGTTTGTCAGAGTCGTCGGGCATGATAGAGTTCTTGCCGTTCGTCTTGCGTTGGAACACGCCCTCCTGCACCTGTCCCTTCATGTTCAGCTGATACGAGTTGTCGGTCACGCGCGTGATGAAGTCGTCCCACGCCATCTCCTCCATGATGTCAATAGCGAGCATCTTCAGCGGATGCGTGTCGAGGTGCAGTGAGCGGAATATATCTTTAAACGATAGTGTCTTGCCTGGGTTGGAGGCGAAGAGTTCTTCAAGCTTCGGGGCGAGCTGTTTCTTAGTCAAGCGCTTGCCACCTTTCTTTCCTTTTCCCATAGTATTTGGTTTTTTGTCGGCGAGGGTGTGAGCCTCGTCGAAGTTATTGTTTTTCTTTTGCAAATAAACAAAAAATAATTGGAATAGCAATGCGATTGTGTCAGTTTTTTAGAATTGGTGCTGTTTAGGGGGTGCAGCTTAGGGGGTGCAGTTGTCTCAACTGCACCAACAGAGCAGAATGTGCAGTAAACTCTATTGGTGCACTCCTTGCTCTTGCTTCTAATTTGTTGGTGCACTTGAGACAAGTGCACCCCCTTGTGCAAACGTTTTCATGGCACAAAGAAATTCTGTGAGCCACGGATGCGCTCTATATTTAAATAATGTGATAACTTTGCAAGCATAATTAAAAACCAATCTAACGAATGTCTGAACTGCAACCAACCACGATGAAGGACATCGCCGAACATTTCGGTGTGTCCATAGCCACTGTGTCGCGTGCCCTCAACGGTAGCGCACGTGTCAGCGAGGAGAAACGCAACCTTATTTGCGAGTACGCCCATGCGAACAACTTCTACCCGAACGACATCGCCAAATCGCTGCGCAACTCTCACAAGCAGCCGGTGAAGGTGATTGGTGTCATCGTGCCCGAGTTCACACATTATTATTTCTCCACCATTCTCAACGGCATCGAGGACGCTGCGTCGAAACGTGGCTACCGCATCATCGCCACCACCTCGCGCGAGCAGTACGAGCGCGAAGTGCAGCTGTGCCAGATGTTCGAGGCTCACCAGGTGTGCGGCGTAATCGTGTCGCAGGCTAAGGAGACGCAGGACTACGCCCACTTCCAATCGCTCATCGACCGCGGCATACCGCTCGTGTTCTACGACCGCATCTGTACGGGCGTGGACGCAAGCCGCGTGGTGGTGGACGACTATCAGGGGGCGTTCGCTGCCGTGACACACCTCATCGAGACGGGCTGCCGCCGCATCGCCTTCTACGGCATGAAGGGCAAGACGGCGCTCGGACAGAACCGCTACAACGGCTATCACGACGCCCTGCTGAAGGCTGGCATGCAGCCCGACGAGTCGCTGGTGTTCGTCTGCGACAACCGCGAAGACGCCGAGCGCATCACGCCCGACGTGCTGCGCCGCGAAGACCGCCCCGATGCGTTCTTCTGCGTGAACGACGACACGGCTATCGGCGTGATGTACACGGCTAAGCACAACGGCTTCCGCGTGCCCGACGATGTCGCGGTGTGCGGCTTCACCAACGGCGAGCGTGCCATCGCCTGCGACCCGCAGCTCACCACCGTGGAGCAGCGCGGAACAAAGGTGGGCGAAGAGGCTGCCACCATACTCATGGACAAGGTGGAGGGGCTCACGCCGTGCAACCGCATCGAGAAGCGCGTCGTAAAGACAAGACTCGTCGTGAGAGAGAGTACGTCTTCGGCAGCGCATAAGCCGAACTAAGCCTCTCTAAGCCTTCCTAAGCCAAGGATTCGAGGGAGGGCTTAAAGAGGCCTAAGAAGGCTTAGCTCGGCTTAGCTCCTAAAGAGGCCTAAGAAGGCTTAGTTCGGCTTAGCCCCTAAAGAGGCCTAAGAAGGCTTAGTTCGGCATAAACGCCATCAAAATCAAACCAAAATAACAATGAAACCAAAACCAAATCAAAGCTTCTTGAAACTGTGGAACCTCAGTTTCGGATTCTTCGGCGTACAGATTGCATACGCCCTGCAGAGCGCGAACATCTCGCGCATCTTCGCCACACTTGGTGCCGACCCACACAGCCTCAGCTACTTCTGGATACTACCACCACTCATGGGCATCCTCGTGCAACCCATCATCGGCACGCTGAGCGACCGCACATGGTGTCGCTTCGGCAGACGCATACCCTACCTCTTCGTAGGCGCATCGGTAGCCGTAGCCGTGATGTGCCTGCTGCCCAACGCCGGCTCGTTCGGCATGGCTGTGAGCGCAGCCATGGTGTTCGGCCTCGTCTCGCTGATGTTCCTCGACACGAGCATCAACATGGCGATGCAACCGTTCAAGATGCTCGTGGGCGACATGGTCAACGAACAACAGAAGTCGCTCGCCTACTCCATACAGTCGTTCCTGTGCAACGCCGGATCAATCGTGGGCTACCTCTTCCCTTATTTCTTCACAGCCATCGGCATAGCCAACGAGGCGCAGAAGGGCGTGATACCCGACTCGGTCATCTACTCGTTCTACATCGGTGCGGCGATACTCATCCTCTGCGTCATCTACACCACACTGAAGGTGAAGGAGTGGAACCCGCAGGAGTACGCCGAGTATAACGAGGCGAAGCCTGAGGAGGACGAAGGCAAAGCCAACTGGATTGAGCTGCTGCGCAACGCTCCGTCGATGTTCTGGAAGGTGGGTGCCGTGCAGTTCTTCTGCTGGACAGCATTCATGTTCATGTGGACATACACCAACGGCACCATTGCCGACACCGTATGGAACACCACCGACACCGCGTCGAAGGGTTACCAGGCGGCAGGCAACTGGGTTGGCGTGATGTTCTGCTGGCAGGCTATCGGCTCTGTACTGTGGGCAATGGCTCTGCCACGCTTCAAGAACGAGAAGGCGGCTTATGCGCTGAGCCTCATCATCGGTGCCGTGGGCTTTGCTCTCGTGCCGTTCGTACACGACAAAAACCTGCTCGCCATGCCGTTCATGCTCATCGGATGCGCATGGGCTGCCATGCTCGCCATGCCGTTCGCCTTCGTCACGAACGCTCTTGAGGGCTACGGCCACAAGGGCGCTTACCTCGGACTCTTCAACGGCACTATCTGCATACCGCAGATCATCGCTGCGGCATGCGGCGGCACCCTGCTCTCGATGGTTGGCTCTGTGCAGAGCAACATGATGCTCGTAGCTGCGGCGTCGCTCGTGCTGGGCACTTTGTGCGTAGCTCGCATCAAGAAATAACGCAGTGGTTAGTAGCGGTGGTATCCTTGCCACCGCAACACTTTATTATTTTACAAGCGGATTAAGCGGAAACTAATGTAGGAGGCTACGGCATTCCTGCCGTAGCCATTGACAACTGAGATACATTTCATTACGATTGTTTGCCGTTGGCTACGGCAAGAATGCCGTAGCCATTGACAACTGAAATCATTTCATTACGATTGTTTGCCGTTGGCTACGGCAAGAATGCCGTAGCCTCCTACAGTTTGACCAAACCGTTATTAATCACATACCTATCCATCCTTAATTGACAGCAATCTATCATCGTTCGCTGTATAACGGCGTGCGCAAACGTTTACACACTCTATACATTACATTTACATTAAAAAATAGCACACTGAATTGATATAAATCATAATTTTGCACATGAAAAGATCCTAATAACTGTTGTGACTAAAAACAATTTATTATAAAATCAAAAGCTACATGAAGAAGCAGGTTAAATTCCCTAATGCCCTCAGAACAGCTACGCTCTCAGCAGGCTTGTTCCTGTCGGCAAGTGCCTTCGCACAGCAGGTTGTTGTGAAAGGCAACGTAGTAGACGAAACCGGCGAGCCGGTTATCGGTGCTTCCGTCAAGGTTGTAGGCGGTACATTAGGTACTGTTACAGACATCGACGGTAATTTTACTCTCAATACCGACAAGAAGTCGACCATTGAAGTGACTTACATCGGCTATGAACCTGTAAAGATGCAGGCCGGCCAGAACCTAACAATCCATCTCAAGAACACTTCCTCTACACTTAACGAGGTTGTCGTAATCGGTTACGGCGCTGTTAAGAAGTCGGACCTTACCGGTTCGGTCACAGCTCTCAAGCCCGACTCAAAGAACAAAGGTCTTGTGGTGAACGCTCAGGACATGCTCTCGGGTAAGGTGGCAGGTGTGAACGTTACGTCAAACTCTGGTGAGCCAGGCGTAGGCACACAGATCCGTATCCGTGGCGGCTCTTCACTGAACGCCAGCAACGATCCGCTGATCGTTATCGACGGCGTACCTATGGACAACAACAAGGTGGGCAACACAGGCTCCAACTTGCTTTCTACTATCAACCCGCAGGATATCGAGTCGTTCAACGTCTTGAAGGACGCTTCGGCTACAGCCATCTACGGTTCGCGCGGTTCTAACGGTGTCATCATCATCACCACAAAGAAGGGTCACAAGGGTCAGAAGCCGGAGGTAAGCTATTCGGGCTCTGTATCGCTCTCTATGAAGAAGAAGACTCAGGACGTTATGAACGGCGACGAGTACCGTGCTTACGTGAAGAGCCTCTTCAACGAGAACGACAATGCCGTTAAGGCTCTCGGTACAGCCAACACCGACTGGCAGGAACTCATCTACCGCAAGGCAGTGAGCCACGACCACAACGTGACGGTATCTGGCTCTGTAAAGGACTATCTGCCCTACCGCGTATCGCTCGGCTACACCGGCCAGCAGGGTATTTTGAAGAACTCTGACTACAACCGCTACACGGCTTCAGTGAACCTCAACCCGTCGCTGCTGAACAACCACCTCAACCTCAACCTCAACGCCAAGGGTATGTTCTCGAAGGCTAAGAAGGCTGACAATGGTGCCATCGGCAATGCCGTTTCGTTCGACCCGACACAGAACCCGTACGGATACACATCGCAGCGCGACATCGCTATGCTCGGTTCTAACGCACAGCAGACACTGCATAACTTCGGCGGCTACTTCAACTGGCTTACCGCCGCAGGCGGACTTGGCGACCCGTCATGGGCATTCACACGCTTCAAGGACGCTCCTGCCAACCCGCTCGCTCTGCTCGAACTCGGCAACAAACAGGAGAAGGTAAAATCGTTCATCGGTTCGGCTGACATCGACTATAAGGTACACGGTTTCGAAGACCTGCGTCTGCACGCTACTCTCGGTCTTGAGGTGGCTAAGGGTACAGAGGACGAGACACAGCCTACATCTTATGCCTCTACATTATATTATGGTGGCATCACAGACAACGAGAACTTCAAGCGCAACGAGCTGCTCAGCCTCTACGCTCAGTACTACAAGGACTTCAGCAAGAACCACCACTTCGACATCATGGGTGGTTACGAGTATCAGCACTTCTTCTTCCGCTACAACAACTCGTGGATGCAGTACTACCCGCAGACAAACCCAGATCATGCAGGTGAGGTGTTCAAGGACACTAAGGACGTAGACAAGTACGAGAACTTCCTCGTTTCGTTCTTCGGACGTGCCAACTACACACTCATGAACCGCTACTTCTTCACCGCTACGGTGCGCGACGACGGTTCATCACGCTTCAAGGACCACTGGGGACTCTTCCCGTCGTTCGCCTTCGCATGGAACATGAAGGACGAGAACAACATCAAGGATATCAACTGGCTCTCTGAACTGAAGTTCCGCGCCGGCTACGGTGTGACTGGTCAGCAGGAAGGCATCTCCAACTACATCTGGTTCAAGCAGTACAAGAAGGGACAGAACTTCGGTCAGTACCCGATTATCGGCGACGGTTCTATCTACACTCCGCTCTACTACAACGACAAGCTGAAGTGGGAGACAACAACAACATATAACGTAGGTCTCGACTTCGGTATCTGCAAGCGACTCACCGGTAGCATCGACTGGTACGTACGCAATACCGACGACCTTATCAACGACGCACCTGTAACTGCACTCGCAGGCTCAGCCGACCGTGGCTTGCAGAACATCGGTTCGCTGAAGAACACAGGTGTTGAACTTTCATTGAACTACGTAGCAGTGAACACCAAGGACTGGTACTGGACAATGAACTACAACCTCACGTACAACCGCAACCGCATCACCGACCTCAACGGCGTGAGCGACAACGGCGACCCAGTAATGACTGGCGACAACATCGACTCTTCTAACAAGGTGCTCGCTTACCAGACTGGCTACGCTGCCAACTCGTTCTACGTTTACCAGCAGGTTTACGACAAGAACGGCAAACCGCTTGAGGGCGTGGTAGTAGACCGCAACGGCGACGGCGTCATCTCTGAGGCTGACCGCTATCTCTACAAGAGCTCTATGGCTCCCGTCACAATGGGCTTCTCTACACGTGTAGAGTGGAAGAACTTCGACCTCGGATTCTCACTCCGTGCAAGCCTCGGCAACTACTTATACAACAACTTCGAGCAGGGACAGCGTCTGAAGACCACCAGTGCAGTATGGTGCCAGGACTCTTACTTAGCTAACCGCTCTGTAAGCAGCCTCGGCTGGTTGTCAGACTCTAACACATCGAAGCTCTCCGACTACTTCGTACAGAACGCTTCGTTCCTGAAGATGGACAACATCACACTCGGCTACTCATTCGACCGCCTCTTCAAGAGCGGCTCATGGAAGGGCATCTCTGGTCGTGTGTACGCTTCTTGCAGCAACGTGTTCACCATCACCAAGTACAGCGGCATCGACCCTGAGGTTTACAGTGGCATCGACAAGGACGTTTATCCACGTCCTATCACATTCCAGTTCGGCCTGAACCTCAACTTCTAAACAAAAAACATAACTTAAACGATTCACGACAATGAAAAGATATATAAAATCGGCTCTCGCACCTGCCGCTGCGTTGCTCATCAGCCTCGCTTCGACATCGTGCCTCAACGACCTTGACAAGGAGCCTATCAGCCCGAAGATTGACCTCAACGTCAACAACGACGGACTGCTCAACAAGTGTTACGCCAACTTCGGCATCAACGGCAATGGTAGCGGATCGAATAGCGACGACGATCCAGACGTAAAGGGATTCAACGACCCAGGTATGACCGGTCTCGTACGTGCTATGTTCAACATGAACGAGCTGCCTACCGACGAGGCTACATGCTCATGGGGCGACGGTCTGCAGGAGCTCAACGCGGCTAAGTTCGACCCGTCACACGCTTGGGTGAAGCTCTACTACACACGCCTCACTCTGGGCATCACGTTCTGCAACCAGTATCTCGAAGTTGCAGGCGGCGAGGACAAGCAGAAGACAGCAGAGTGCCGCTTCCTCCGCGCTATGCAGTACTACCTGCTCATGGACGCTTACGGAAATGTTGGCTTCTCTACATCACTCGAGAAACCGCATAGAATGGAGCGCGCAGAACTCTACAAGTGGCTCGTAGAAGAGCTGACCGCCATCGAGCCCGACCTCGCCGAGCCGAGAGTGAAGACCGGCAGCGACGCCGACTACGGTCGTGTAGACAAAGCTGCTTGCTGGATGCTTCTCTCACGCCTCTACCTCAACGCTGAGGTTTACAGCGGCAAGGCTGAATGGCTGAAGGCTAAGGACTATGCCAAGAAGGTTATGGAATCTCCGTACGACATCAACACTACATCTGTAGGTCGCTGGAGCGCATACCAGCTCGTGTTCATGGGCGACAACGACAGATCGGCTGCTTCAAAGGAAATTCTCTTCCCTATCGTGAACATCTCTGGCAAGACTGCAAGCTACGGCAACTCGCTTTTCCTCATAGCTGCTTGCTTCGATCCGTCTATGCACGCCAACCCAAACGACCCGGACGGTTCTAACGGTTTGGTAGGTCAGCAGTGGATCGGTCTGCACCCACGCGTTACGTTGCTCAAGAAGTTCTTCCCGAGCACATCTGCTCCTGAGGTTCCTTCTTACGAGATGACTTCTCAGGCAGGCGACGACCGCGCTATCTTCTGGGGTCAGGGCCGCTCATACGAGATTGAGAACATCACAAAGTCGGCTGAGGGCTACGGCGTCTGCAAGTTCCTCAACTACAACAGCGACAACTCTACAAACGCCGACCCGGCTTTCGCTGATATGGACTGGCCGTTCATGCGTGCTGCAGAGGCTTACCTCAACTATGCAGAGGCTGACGCTCGCCTCAATGGTGGCAAGACATCGCAGGAAGGCACACGCATCCTTAACAAGCTGCGCGATCGTGCTCACGCAAGCACTCGCGCCGAGTCAAGCAACTACTCGCTCAACGAGATCTGCGACGAATGGGCTCGCGAGTTCTACTTCGAGGGTATGCGCCGCACAACACTCGTACGTTTCGGACTCTTCGGTGGCAACACTGGCTACAACTGGGACTGGAAAGGCGGCGAGTCGGCTGGCAAGGACTTCGAGGCATACAAGAACATCTACCCGATTCCTCTGACACAGCTCCAGAGCAACACAAACCTCAAACAGAACCCTGGTTACACCAACTAATAACAACGTCCGGAGGAGAGCGATAACCTCTCCTCCACCGTTACAATCAACCTAACAAACAAGCATAAACAATATGAAAAAGATATTGAAATCGGCATTGCTGATCATGATGGGTCTCGTGATGTTCACATCGTGCGAGGACGACAACGACAGCAATCCAATCGTTAAAACACCGACGGAGTTTCGTTTGAACACTCCGGCACTGGCTGCTACGAATATCGACCTCACCAACTCTTCAGCAATAGTGTTCACATGCTCGCAGCCTAACTACGGTTTCCCTGCATCTACTGTGTACAAGGTGCAGGTATCGCTGAAGGAAGATATGACCGACTTCGTAGAACTCGACCAGTCGTTCCCTAATACAGTATGCAACGTAGACGCAGCTATGCTCGCAAGCACACTCACCACAATGGAGCTGAACGCAGGCAAGAGCGAAGCCGACTTCCCGATGGATGTAAAGGTATATGTACGTATGCGTGCGTTTATGACTACCGATACCGGCTCGCCGGTGGCTGACACCGAGATTCTTTCTAACGTCATCTGCCTTGAGAACGTTCACCTCAACTACTCGCTGGCTCCTGTTACAATGCCTGAGCACCTCTACGTTGTAGGCGGCTTCTGCGGATGGGACTGGGGCAACAGTTTCGAGTTCGTACCGGTTTACGACCATCCGGAGATGTACTGGCGCATGGTTTGGATTGACGCGGCTGGCGTTAAGATCAACACAGCTAAGGATTGGGACGGCAACGAGAAGGGCTACAACGACATCACCGTAGCCGGCGACCTCGCTGACAAGATCTCTGATAACGGCGGCAACATCTGCTCTACAACTCCGCAGTGGTACCTCATGGTGGTTACTGCTTCTGTAAGCGGACGCGATATCAAGTACACAGTAGAGTTCAACGAACCGAACGTTTACCTCATCGGCGAAGCAATGGGCCAAACCGACTATACCGAACTGGCGGAGGACTGCAAGTTTGAGGTTCCGACAACAATGGATGCCGACTTCGTTTCACCGGCATTCACTGGAAACACACCTGATGGTACTGGTGTACGTGCTTACGTTAAGATTCCTGGCAACGACTGGTGGCACTCTGAGTTCATGGTGCTCAACGGCGAGATTGCTTACCGTGGCAAGGGCGGCGACCAGGACCGCGTGGCAGGTAAGGTTGGCCAGAAGCTCTACCTCAACTTCGCAACAGGTAAGGGTAGCCTCAAGTAAGAAAATGAAGTTTCACAAGTTTCGCAGGTTCTTCTGCCTGCGAGACTTGTACAAAGCAACTTTTCAACATTAAAAAGACAAAGGAAATGAAAAATATTTCAAAGCTTTTAGCATTCGGCTTCATGGTACTCGCACTCGCTTCGTGCGACGACAGCTACGACGACTGGAGCCAGTCACAACAGAACCCGCAGGAGGAGATTATCACACTGCCTAACTTCACTGCTACAGTGGCACAGCCTATCGACTTCGATAAGGTTACATCAGACAGCGTGACGGTGTTCACACTCAACGAAGCAACTCTTCCCGAGGGCGTGGCTCTCGAAAAAGGACGACTCGAAATCACAGCACAGAACGCTGCAAAGACTACGGTAAACGTGAGCGGAAACGGACGTGCCTGCACAGCCGAACTGCTCGACGCAGTGGTAGCGGCTTACGGCAAACGCCCAGTGGAGCGCACAATGAGCGCTGAGGTGCTGCTGAACGCCATGAAGGACGGACAGGCTGCACTCATCAAGGCTGGAACAATCGAACTGAAGCTCACTCCGAAGGCATCGGAGTACACACCTATATATTATCTCGTAGGTGCGTTGCAGGACTGGAAACCAGAGGTTAAGACTTGCATGTTCTACCCGCAGAGCCAGACAGTGCAGACCTACACCACACAGTGGACTGGTGATGGCAACCTGAAGATTTGGGACGAGAACAACTTCGGCGATTGGAACAACTGTATCGGCGCAGCTACCGACGGCGACAACGCTGCTTCGGGCAAGCTCGTGACAAGCAATGCTGGAGCAATAGTATGTCCGGAAAAAGGCGCCTTCTACACACTGAAGGTCGACTTCGAGACTATGTCGTACACATGGACAAAGCTCGACAACCAGACTCCTACAGAGTACGAGAAGATCGGTCTCATCGGTGGCTTCAACGAATGGAAAAGCGACGAGAATATGACTGCTACCGCACCGCACAACTGGACTGCGGAGGTAACTTTCGCTGCAGATACCGAAGTGAAGTTCCGCGCTAACGGCGATTGGGGCACAAGCTGGGGCATTAACATGAACGTAGCCGATAAGTACTACGGCACCTGCACAAAAAATGGTGTCGACAATAATATCAAGGTTCCGGCAGGCAAGTACAACGTGTTCTTCAACGACATCACCGGCGAGTTCGTATTCGCTGCAAAGTAAACTTTTGATATCAAACATATAAAAAGCGGGATTGCGCATCAGTCGCAATCCCGCTTTTTCGTATCTGCGTTTTCCTATCATAAATACGTTAGCCGAAAAAATCTGCCATATCTCCCAGCACAGCATCTAACCGACACTGTATAAGCGCAATAAAGACTGGAAGATATCATGCAAATCGGAATATCTCCCAGTCTATCTTCCAGCCTTCGTTATGCTGTATCGGTTGGTGCACTTCTTGCTATGGACATCATTTGGTGCACTTGAGACAAGTGCACCCCCTAAAGAAAAGAGGTGTATCAACAATGTTGATACACCTCTTTCGTGTTCTGTGGGTGGTGATGGATTCGAACCACCGAAGGCATAGCCAGCAGATTTACAGTCTGCCCCATTTGGCCACTCTGGTAACCACCCGACAGCTTTTGTCTTAAAAGCGAGTGCAAAGGTACAAATTAATTTTGATACTACAATAACTTTGCACAGTTTTTTTTCATTATATATAAAAACAAACGCAAAAATAGTGAAAAAGCAGTTGCTTACACTATAATGCAGCTGCGATTCTTCTCACTTTAGCCAATCTATCCATGAAAGATGCGTCTTTACGTGTAGTCTGAATATTATAACGCATCTGCATCTTTAACAATGGTTCTGCATTTACACCTAATGCTGCCTCAAACAGAAGTGCAGTCTTTTCTGTAATAGGTCGTCGAGCATTAAGTATCTCGTTAAGTGCCGAATACGCAATGCCCATCTCGTCTGCCAACTGGCGTTGGGAGATGCCTCTATATTCTATTTCATCCTTAATGACCTCTCCCGGATGGGTGGGGAAAGCTGGATTTATATTATTTGCTATCATATTTTGTGTCATCATACTACTGCTTATTTATAATGGTTTGACAATTCTATTATGTTACATATAGCTGCTATGGTCTGACCACTTTCAAACTGCTCTTCAAACTCAATTCGATATTGGTCATTAACTCTTACCGAAGACAATCCATGTTTATCTCCTTCCAAACGCTCATAATTAAGAGAGTTGTACTTCCATAATCCATGAATATTATCTTCGGCAATCATCAGGTCTATAACACGGATATACCTCTTGACAATCTGAGGTTGAAAGCGATGCTTTTTATCCGCTTTGCCCGTTTCATACAGGTCACGTAGATACGCTTCGTTAAACTTTACTTCCACAACTTATTCATTATCTTTTGCAAAAATAGTGCAACAAATTGACATTCACAAATTTTGTGAAGATAAATTCAATTACATTAACAATAGCAATGAAAATTTGTACGACTCCCAAATTAATAGTAAATTTGCAACTATTCAGAAAACAAATCAAAAAACCTAAATACATGAAGAGAACTTTATTGTTAGTGGCTGTTGCAGCATTGGTATGCAGCGGCACTGCCTACGGACAGCGCAAGGCGAAGCGTCAGACAAAGAAGGACGTGCCTACGATTGTCCATTCGGTTGAAACGAAGGACATCGCCGAGGTGGTTGACTCATGGGTGGAGAACGAGCAGAAGTTTGAGGACCAGAAGCTCCCGGCACACGCTACGTTCATACCCTACTCGTCTACATCGCAGATGATGCAAGACAAGTGCTACGCCATGCCGTGGCTCACGCCGGAGCGTGCCGACTACCTGCTGCTCAACGGCGAGTGGAAGTTCCGCTACACTGCCAACTGGAAGCAGGGCAAGCCCGAAGCAAAGGACTTCTATGCCGACAACGCCGACGTATCGGCGTGGGACGACATCAAGGTGCCGCTCAACTGGGAGATGGCTGGCTACGATGTGCCTGTATATAACAATGTGGGCTATCCGTTCCACAACGACCCGCCGCGCATCAAGGCGATGGACGACAACTTCGACAAGAACCCTGTGGGTTCGTACCGCCGCACGTTCAACCTACCTGAGGGCTGGGAGAAGGAGAAGCGCGTAGTGCTCCACTTCGACGGAGCGTGCAGTGCCATCGTGGTATGGGTGAACGGCAAGTACGCCGGATTCTCTGAGGGTGCGAACACCGACGCCGAGTTCGACGTGACGGCACTCGTGCGCAAGGGCGAGAACAACGTTTCGGTGCGCGTGTACCGCTGGTCGGACGGTTCGTACCTTGAGGGTCAGGACATGTGGCACCTCGCCGGCATCCACCGCGACGTGTATCTCATGGCTACTCCGAAGGTGGCTGTAAGCGACCATTACATCACATCGCAGCTCGGCGAAGGCTACACCGCAGGTTCTATGAACGTGGAGCTGACAGTAAACAACTCGCTGAAGCAGAGCGCAAGCAAGACTCTCGAAGTGGAGCTGCTCGACCCCGCAGGTCAACTCGTTGCGAAGAAGCTGCAGGCTGTGACACTGACAGCAAAGGACGCGCAGAAGACTGTTTCTATAGACTTCGAGGGTCTGACGGACCTGAAGCTCTGGTCGTCTGAGCACCCGTGGCTCTACACCGTCATCGTGCGCCAGATGAACAACGGCGGCGAGGAGATGGTATTCTCTACAAAGTACGGTTTCCGCAGCGTGGAGCAGAAGGGCAACCTCATCTACGTGAACGGCAAGCGTGTGTACTTCAAGGGTGTGAACACACAGGATATCCATCCGCTCTTGGGCCACGCCATCGACGTGAAGACAATGCTGCGCGACGTGGAGCTGATGAAGAAGGCTAACGTGAACACCGTGCGCACATCGCACTATCCGCGCCAGGCGAAGATGTACGCCATGTTCGACTACTACGGTCTCTACTGCATGAACGAGGCTGACGTGGAGTGTCACGGCAACCAGAGCATCTCTGACATACCGTCGTGGGAGGCTGCATATGTAGACCGCACGGCACGCATGGTGCTGCGCGACCGCAACCACCCGAGCGTGGTGTTCTGGTCGCTCGGCAACGAGTCGGGCGGCGGCTGCAACTTCCAGGCTACATACGACTGCGTGAAGCGTCTGCTGCCGCGTCGCGACGCATGGGTTCACTACGAGGGCTACAACCACGGCGAGAAGTACTCCGACTTCGGTTCGGACATGTACCCCGTGGTAAGCAAGTTGGTTGAGCATCGCGACGGACTGAACAACAAGCCTTACTTCATCTGCGAGTACGCTCACGCCATGGGACAGGCTGTGGGCAACCTGCAGGAGTACTGGGACGTGATAGAGAACAGCAACGGCATCGTGGGCGGTTGCATCTGGGACTGGGTGGACCAGGGCATCTACGACACACGCCGCATCAAGGCTGGCCATCCGCTGACCGACCCTGAGACTGGTATACCCTACTACACTTCGGGCTACGACTATACTAAGATGAACCGTGGCGACTACGGTTTCCAGGGCGACTTCATGAGCAACGGCATCATCACTCCGGGACGCGAGTGGACGGCTAAGCTCGACGAGGTGAAGTACGTGTATCGCGATGTCGACTTCGTGTCGTTCGCTAATCATAAACTCACATTGAAGAACAAGTTCGCCTTCACCGACCTGAGCAACTACAGTCTCTCGTGGAGCATCAGCGGACGCGGTGAGGGAGAGAGCAACCTGGCTCACGGAGCAGTGAAAGACCTGCAGTGCAAGCCGGGCGAGACATGCGTGGTGGAGATTCCGTACGACGTGAACGTGCCGGCTGACAAGGAGATTATCATCACCTTCAAGCTCAAAGTTAAAGACAAGACCGCATGGGCAAACCGCGCTCACGTGATTGCAGCACAGCAGTTCCGCCTCACAGCAGACGCAGCTGCCAACTGTCCGTCGGTAGCCGACCCGACATACGTGCAGCACAACACCATCGCTCTGCCCGCAATCAGCGAGAAGGGGAAACTGAAGGTGAAGGGCAACAGCGTTGAGGGCAAGAACTTCAGCATCAAGTTCGACACTGACGGTACCATCGCCGAGTGGACATTCTATGGCAAGCAGATCGTCATGCCGTCAACAGGCCCCGACTTCAACGGCTTCCGCCGCATCGCCAACGACAACATCTCGCTCGGCGCAACGGGCGGTGTAGCCGAGAACGAGAACAAGGAGGAGGGTGCGCTCTCCGGTCAGAAGACACTCGTAAAGGCTCCGAAGAAGCATGGCAACAACGTGGTCGTTGAGACTGCCGTATCGAACGGCAAGGACACCCACCACATCCTGTACACCATCTATCCGAACGGCGAGGTGGACATGCGCGTAGCGTTCAACAACTCGTCGGAGGAGACACGCCGCGTGGGCATCACAATGCAGTTCGCACCGGGCTTCGAGAGCGTGCTCTACTACGCTAAGGGTCCGCGCTCCAACTATATCGACCGCCAGCGCGGCTCACTGCTCGGCTGGTACCGCACATCGGTAGACAAGATGTTCGAGGAGCAGTCGGCTCCGCAGACCATGGGCGACCGTCAGGGCTTGCGCGAGATGACGCTGAAGAACAATGGCAACGGCGTTGGACTGAACATGAAGGTGGAGGGTCAGCTCGCCTTCTCGCTCTCGCACTACGACGACCAGCAGTTCAACTACGACGTGTTCTACGGTGGCAAGCATCCTTACGACCTGACACGCAGCGAGCAGGTGTTCGCTCACTTCGACTTCTGGCAGCGTGGCATCGGCAACCACTCGTGCGGTGGCGACTCTTGTCTGCCGCAGTTCAAGACTCCTACCGGCGAGCACGTGGTGACAATGCGCTTCGCGCCGTACACATTCAACCCGAAGACACGCATCTTGCCTAAAATGCAGAGAATAGAAAAGAACCGTTAGAAGGGTTAGAACTACAGAATTGCAATGAACTTTAACAAAAGCACATTGCAACTTGAAGCATCTGCGTCGGTCGATGCGGACGTCTGCGTCGGTCGGTGCGGATGTCTGCGTCG
>ENA-UONT01000355-UONT01000355.1-human-gut-metagenome-genome-assembly--contig:-CS20-NODE-355-length-59078-cov-49.724870_pt1 | contig 59078 bp, 47 predicted proteins | sample MGYA00242459_ERZ724006 | MGnify/ENA metagenome assembly ERZ724006 | reverse complement strand
CATCATCAAGTACTTTCTTAATGTTATATCCCCCAATAATGATATGCAATCCAAAATAACATGGTTGTTCATTCGGTTTCCCGAAATTGACTTAAAAGCTCTCGGCTTTCCACCGGGATGGGAAACGGAACCATTATGGAGGTAATAACATGTGGAATGGCTACTAATCATTCACTCCCTTACATGGTCTTCTTTGTTTCCTTTTTATCATATTACGGGGTCGGTTCAAACGACCCCATCCAATCCATATCTATGTAATTTTTGATGTAATCGAAAGTTAAATACGTTAAATCTCACACTTTTCGTATCTAATCAGAATCAATACGGTCACTTTTCTACCGTTTAGAGCGTATAACATTGATAATCAACTAATAATAGATTCAAGCTATGCATCAATCTGGAAGAGATAAACATACCATCGTCCTTACAATATTTGGGAACTTACGCATTTTCGGATTGTGTAAGTCTAAAGACTGATCCATTGATATTTCCTGAAGGCTTTGAAAGGTTTGGACAACTGGTTTTCTCAGACTGTAGTAGTTTGACAGGTAAAGTAGTATTGCCTTCTACCATTAAGGAAATAGATGATGGTGCTTTTTTCAGGTCAAAAATTACGTCTATCAATTTACCAGAGGGACTTGAAAGAATAGGCCTGGCTGCATTTTATGCATGCCGTCTAGAAGAAATTTGGATTCCAAATTCTTGCCAAGACCTATCTAGTCCTACTCTTTTTCAACAGAACTATTTCTTGAAAAGAATACATTTACCAGAAGGATTAGACAGGATTCCTAATGGCTTTGCTGATGCTTGTTTTAAACTACAAGAGATAAATATACCATCCTCTGTAAAAAGTATTGGCATAGAAGCTTTTCAACAATGCTACTCATTAAAAAAGATAGAGTTACCAAATGGACTTGAAACGATAGAGAAAGATGCCTTCTGGCACTGTGACTCTTTGGAACAGATAGTCTTTCCTGCAACATTGAAAATGTTGGGACAAGAAAGTTGTTCCTACATATCAGAATTAAAACGTATATATTGTATGGCCTCCGAACCTCCTGTATGCGAGGAAAGCACCCTTAATCCGGGGAATACCCCATTTGGCGATTACGAGCCAGTTCATAATATAAGTACTCCCAATGACATTCCGGTTTATGTTCCTGTCGGTACTGCTGAAAAATACCGAAAGGCTTGGGGATGGGATTATTTTACTAATTTTATAGAGACAGATGATTTCCCGACAGCGATACATAATATAACAACAGAAAGCCTTGATTACAAGAAACAAATATATGATTTAAACGGCAGAAAAGTGACAAGTCCACAAAAGGGACTGATTTATATTAAAAATGGCAAGAAGATGCTTATTGACTAATGAGCTGAGAGACCTTTTCGTTTTATGATTGGCAGTCGCACCTCAAAGGCATCCTGGCTGGCCACGAACTCAGGCTCTGCTTCGCCCTCCAGTCGATAGCGTTGCTTCAAGTTGCTGATGCCTATGCCGTAAGACTCTACACTTTGGTCATTGTTGTGGTTGGTGTATATGCGGTTGTTCTTTATGACGAGCATGTCGCCCTGGCGACCAAGAGACACATGAAGCTCGATGCCGCTCTGCGGGCAGTTGTGCTTCACGGCATTCTCGATGATAAGCTGCAGACTCAGCGAGAGGATGCATTCGTCGCGGTCGCCGTGCAAATCGTCGGCATGCAGGACGATGGCGTTGTCGTAGCGCATGTTGAGCAGGCCGATGTACGACTTGATGAAGTCGGTGCCGTCAGCAAGGGTTATATACTCCTTGTCGATGTGCTGAAGTATGTAGCGGTAGATATGTGAGAGTTTCACGACATAGTTCTCAGCCATCTTCGGGTCCTCCCCTATCATTCCGGCAAGCGAGCTAAGACTGTCGAACACGAAATGTGGGTCTAATTGCATCATTAAGTATCGCTTCTGTAAGGCGAGGTTCTCCTTGCCTTTCAGAACAATCATGTTGGAAAAGTGCATCGAAAGGTGGATGAGTGCTACAAGACTCGCTATCAGTCCGAATAGAAAAGACGTTCCCCATATATCCTGCATCATAAGCTTAGGTGCGACAAGGCTCAGCAGCAGTTCGCAACCACCAGCAATAAGCAGATTGAAACCCAACACCACCAGTCCGTTCTGCACGAACACACGGTGGGTCTGCCCTTCGCGCCAAAAGCGCCGCTGTCTGAACAGCCATCGATTGAGATATAAACTCGAAAGCGAGAACAAACCGCAGAGTGCAAAGTCGACAAGCAACTCAGGATACATTCCGCTTACCGACTGTAGGAAGTCGGGCAGGTCTACCAATATCCAGATGATATCGTACAGGAAGAAGAAGATAAGCGAGTAGACAAGCCACTCAAGGAAAGAGTTCTTGGATCTATGCATAACGAGAAAACTCTGAATTATAGTGTTTTTATTGATACCAGTATCACTATCAGCCCCGCAAACGCAGCGTTTTTCTATCCGCAGTCGTGTTGGCAAATCATCCGCATCAGCTCCTCGTTGGCGCGGTTGTCTACAGCAGCGCTTTTCAGTTCGGAGAGATAGTCGAGAGAGGCAGAGCACTCGCCCGTGATGTCTACGCCAATCACTTGCTCGTGAGCGTAGATGATACGCAGCACCGCCTGCAACTGCAAGAGAGTCATATCACCGTTGCTCCAGTCGGTAACGGCATCCTGCTTTCTGAGCACATCCTTGTCGATGGAGATATACACCGGCTCGTGAATCAGGCTGCCAGCCTTGGAAGGCCACGCACGATGGTGGTCGATCTCCGACTGACTGTAGAACACGACCTTCTCCCTAAGCGCGTCGGGAATCTGCGCTATCAGTTCGTCGGACGCACCGACGACGATGATGTTGCGCACGAACGGGTTGTTACGAAGCACGTCCGACACCCATCCGCCGCAAGACACGACACCCTCCCACTGCGGCTGCTGCATATCAGGATGATGGTCGAACACTATCAACGAGAACGGCTCGCGAAGACGCGACACCCAATACTCCGTGAGATAATGGAAATCGCCTGAATCGATGAAGTGCAGTGCCTTGGCTGGGTAAGGTGCCAATCGGCGGCGCAGCTCCGCCCTCGCCTCCTCGTCGCAATAGCAGTCAACGCCACTGATGTCGCGGCAGTCGACGTGCGTGATACACGGGCTCGAAGCAAACACCTCGTAGTCATACACACCCGTAAAGTTGAGAAGTATTATCGGCTGTTTTGTTATCATGGCTGCTAAAATAAATATTTTTATTGATATATGGTGCTTGATATCGTGAAAAACGAGATACCCTAATATGATTCGTACTTCACTCTCACCGCCTTCGGCAGTTTGCTTACGATAAGTCGGTACGACTCGGTTATCAACGCTGTGACGAGGTCGGTGTCAAGACGCTCGTAATACACGTCGCTCCAGTGTTTCTTGTTCCAATGGAAAGCAGGAGTGACGGCGTCGTAACGGTCGCGGAGTTCCTCGTTGCGGTCGGGCAGCAGCTTGCAGGCGAAGCGCGACGCGCTGCCACACACGTCGCACTTGCCGTCGCCGAGCCAAAGACACAGGAATATCTTGCCCTCAACACGGAAGGTGATGTTGTCGTCACCGAACGGCTGGTCTTCAGTCACGCCATGCAGCGACAACGTAAAATCTCTAACTTGCTCAATGTTCATACAAACCGATTACTTTCTATATTTCTTCTCCTTACCGTTGAAGCTCTTCACCTTCATGCCGAGCTGATCGGGAAGGATAGCGTTGAGGAAGATGCCGACGAGAGCAGCGAGAGCCAGACCAGAGAAGGCTACCGAACCAATCTTAACGCCACCATCCGTGCCATACTGCACGCCGATAGACACAACCATGATGAGCGCAGCTACGAACACGTTGCGCGACGACGAGAAGTCGACAGATGTCTCGACGAGATTGCGCACACCTACAGCCGAAATCATACCATAGAGAATTAGGCTCACGCCGCCGATTGTAGCAGCTGGCATCAGACCGATGAGGCAGGCAAACTTAGGGCAGAAGCTGAGCACGATGGCAAAGCAGGCTGCAAGGCGGATGACAGCCGGGTCGAACACCTTTGTAAGGTTGAGCACACCGGTGTTCTCGCCGTATGTAGTGTTGGCAGGCGCACCGAAGATTGAGGCGAGGAACGTAGCAAGTCCGTCGCCGCAGAGTGTGCGATGCAAGCCCGGCTCCTTGATGAAGTTCTTGCCCACGGTGCTCTGGATGGCACACATATCACCGATATGCTCCATGATTGTGGCGAAGGCGATAGGGAAGATGGCGATGATTGATGTCACAATGAGGTCGAAGTTGGGATCTTTCATTACAGAGATTGCCGTGCGATCCATATCTATGGGCAGACCAATCCACGCAGCCTCATCAAGTTTCGAGAAGTCGACCTCGCCCAACGCTGCAGCCAGGATATACGATCCGACAACGCCGAGCAGGATTGGCACAATCTTGATGATGCCCTTGCCCCAGATAGATGTTCCAATGACGATAGCAATGGCTGTAACGGCAAGCAGCCAGTTCTGCTGGCAGTTGCCGATTGCCGAGCCGGAGAGCGTAAGACCGATAGCGATGACCATCGGACCGGTAACTACCGGTGGAAAGAAGCGCATCACCTTCTCCGTGCCGAACATCTTCAGCAGGAACGCCATCACGAAATAGAGCAACGACGCAGCAGCAACGCCAATGCAGGCGTAGTTGAGCGCTACCTCGTCGGTTAAGCCCTGCGCCACGCATAGTTGCTTTACGGATGCGTAGCCTCCAAGGAATGCGAAGCTGGAACCGAGGAATGCGGGCACTTGCAGTTTGGAAACAAGATGGAAGATAAGCGTGCCGATACCAGCGAAGAGCAACGTGGCACTAACATCAAGCCCTGTGATGAGCGGAACGAGAATGGTGGCTCCGAACATGGCAAACAGATGTTGTATGCCGAGAACTACAAATTTGGGCTTGCCCAGTTGGCGGGCATCGTATATGCCCAGGTTGTCTGTGTTCATAACTTTCTAATAGTTGGTTTATTGAAATAATATCCTATTTATTGTACAAAGTTAGTATAAAACCATTAGAATGAAGAAAATTTACTCTGGTTTTACACTAACTGTGCACCAAAACACGGATGTCAGAGATCGCCAAGTTCGTCATAGACTATATCATTTATATTTAGCATAAAGCATAACAGGTCTTTGCTTAGAAGCTCCACGATATATCTCCATCACTTTAGTCACACAGTCTCTTGATACCGTGAAACAACCACGGCTCTCGGAACCTATCGGGATATACTCCCTATCGCCAGAAAATCTTGTGACTTTTCCTGCCGAATGAATCAAGATGCCACGAGTCTCGGCAAGATAGTTGGTCTTGTCAAGCCCACGAAGACGGATGCTCTTCTTAAACTTACTACCCTTTCCTACCATCACATATCGTCCAAGACTGGAGCATCCGCTGCCAAACTCATTGCTGAACTTAGGCTTGGCATCTGTGTTGCCCTTTCCACTGCCGTGCATACAATAGCTGCTCAACACACGCTTTCCATGCTGCAAATCGTAGATGAAGAACCGCTTCTTGCCCGATGGAATAGAGAAATCCACCAGGATATAATAGTCCGTGCTATACCCTCGTCGCTCGCAATAGTCCCGTACTTGCGAGAGATTCTCGCAATCCACCTTGCCATACCATTCCTTGGCATCGACGTAATTCTTATACAATGGCTTAGTGTACCTGTTATAAATGGGAGGCACAAAAGGGATGCTAACAATCAGCAGCACTATGACAACCAGCGATATGATATATATCTTGTTCATCGTTCTCTTGTATGTTTGGTTTATGAAATGTCGTCCTTCAATTTAATTTGTCCCTTTGTTATTGCGAATAATATCCAACTGAAAAGCGCGCTGATCAAGATAGGCGCACAATAGACGATGAAGTTCGTTGCAAAAAACCCTATGCCAGTAACCCCTGATAAGTATTGAGTGTCTTTTACCAAAATCGATGCACATTCTTCCGTAGATATACCGATAAATCGTCCCCATACTAAAGTTGTTGCCAAGGCATTCATTATCAGCCATACAAGACAAACATAGTATAGACGTCTATATTTGGCTTTTTTATACAACGGCGACCGTTCTTTAAGTTCGCCCATTCCCTTCCACAACCTTATGAAAGCAGGCAGAGCGAAGATTACGGGGAACAGCCATGCCAAGTAAACGAATATCACTATAAATGCAGCGTTGTACGAAATACCAAGCATAACAGCTAAGTCGGCATTGATGGCACACAACAAGACATACAGATAGTACATATATGACGTTGGAATAGTGAGTATCATATTCGTTTGAACACCGAGACGTATTACATATACGACAATGAAGACCAATCCTACACACATCACCAACGTCTTCTTCTTCAACCATGGATACACGGTTAGACCAATACTTGTGATAGACAGCATAACACTACTGCCCCACATGGTGTCTTCTGCATGGAATGGGCTAAGGAATATATATCCTTCGTTTTCTACCACCATGTGGAAAGCCGGCATTTCCACACCATCTAATCCAGCATTAAAAATCCCATAAAGAAGGATAGCCGCAAGACAAATGGCTATCGGAGCCAACACGTAGTTGCGTCGCCATACCAAGATGATGCTTGCGGCAATGGAAAATGTGCAACATATTGCCATTTGGATCGGGAATGACCAATAAAACAATAATGCAAGTAGAAGCAAGATGATTCCCCAAACGATTATCCATCCAAAAGGCAAGATAAGGAGGTAAATACTCCAACCGACAGAAGATATCCAGTCTTGCACCTTCCTAATGGCATCATTGTCATCAACTTTAGTATAATAGTCGGTATTCTTTTCAAGATATTCCTTTACCATACGGCGTTTTACCAGTTCTTTCTTCAGCGAGTTGCCCTTTACTTTTTCCAGTTCGGGCGCAACAGCCTCAATAGCCTCTTCCATTTGTTTTTTGCGCTGTGCATCTCTTTTGCCGAGCATCTTATGTTGTTTCACATACAATGCTGCAATACAAAAGCCACCGATACCTGCGGCCACAATCAGCCATTTCCAATTAATGTATTGGAAACCGTTGAAGCAGCACCACCATATAATTACCGCAAAGCAAACGCATGGCAAGGCAATTCTAATAAATTTCTGCATATTACACTCAACATTAATGTATTAAAAAACTAAAGCCCACATAGCGACACTCAAAAGAGTAGCCTCATGTAGGCTTTGTCTGCTTACTGCTTTGTTACGGTAGCCTTGCGTGTGTTTACGTTGAATGTACCGAACGAAGTCTGCACCTTGTACACGCCATTCTTTACTGCAACGAGCTTGGCAGTAATGCCCATGAAAGAGAAGCTTCCGTCTTCATTCTTGTTGATGTTGTAACGGCCGAGAGGGGTGTTCACCACGATATGGCTCTTGGTCACTTCCACCACCCCATAAGTAGTGCCCGAAGGAGCATCCTTCACCTTCCGAACCACTTCCTTGGCAGCAGTCTGTACATTGTCGTTACTACCCTTTGCAAAACTTGCTGTGCTGGTTGCTACAACCATCAGCAGCATAATCATTAACTTCTTCATTGTCTTCTATTGTTTTTTAATGGTTTTGTCTTATTGACAATGCAAAGGTAGTGTGGCTTTCCTGAACCGAGAAACTTTCCGAGGTGACTTGTACAAGATGCCGGGTTTATTGTATATCTTGGCAATTATCGCTTCCTAAGCACCAGCCAAGGAGCTACAGCGTGGTGCTTATCCGTACGATACTTTGCGGCTTTCTCCGTGAAGTATGGGGTTCCGTCGGGAGCACGATAGAAACCGCTCTCGTTGCCACCGGTAAGGTATATAGCATCCACATAGCCATATTCGCGCAAAGCATCGGCGAAGTCCCAAAGTGTTTCGGGGTGAGGGGTCGCGATGATGCAAAGGCGGTCGTCCGCGGTACGTGCAAGGGCTTTGCGTTCCACCTTGCCATGCAGGAAGAAACGCTGAGGCAGTTCGCCGTTGGACACAAGCACAAACTGGCGGAAGTAAGAGCCGTCACGCTCTACCATGTGCTCGCACATATCGTCAAAACGAGATATGCCGATGACCATATTGCCATTGGCTATGGCGCAATAGCCAAGACGCGACACATCGCTCCGTTTCTGCTCGCCGTCGACAACCAACGAGCCGAGATACTTGCCCGTAGCTGTATAGTCGGCAGTACGGGTGTACATCAGCACACTATAGTCGGCGGTGTCGGGTTCTACAAGTGTTAGTTCTGCCTTCACGTTGTGCAACTCGTAGATGTTAAGCGCAACACCGAGCACAGAGTCGGTTTTAAGCACGACAGACGAAGAACCGTTCTGCGCCTGCATGCTGTCCAATTTCTTGATGTTGTCCTTCGGCGATACAGAAATACTCACACCTATATTATAATAGTAGTTGTAGAGGCGTATGACTTTGTAGCAGCCAAATACAAGCACCACGGTTGCCACAAACCACATGATAGCCAAACTCCACTTCGGCAACCCACCTCGCTTTTTGATGGGATCCGACGAAGTTTTGTGCTTCATTTCGCCACTACTCTCTATAATAATCGTGGGTTCGTCGAGAAGCTCTTGCGAAGAAGTGCTGTTATCATCATTCTCTATCGCGAAAATAGGCTTCTCCTGTATGTCGTTACCTTCTGTATATTTCATAATCATTTACTTTTCCTGTTCCAAAATTGTCTTTAACTCCTTGAGTGCTTCCTTCGAAGCTTTTAACCTAAACCCTTGATTCATGCGATGATCCATGAGCTTCAAATCTTGGTTGGTAATGTTGATGGCGTAAACAAAATTTGTGTTTACTATCAGACTCTTGCCAACACGCGTAAAGAAATTCTGCTTCAGCTTGTTAAAGGCCTCCACAAAGTAGTGCAACTGGAACGTCATCGTCACCGACTCTCCGTTGAAGAGATGCACGTCACAGTAGTTGCCAGAAGCTTCTATATAGGCAATGTCGTCCGTTGGCACCCTAAACAGTCCAACGGATGTGATAATTTTAAGTCTTTCCATTTAATCCTTACAAATTGTACATAGTTATTACTTCAAAAGGTCATATAATATATACGCCAAAAAACGAATAATATTATATTGTTTGTCAATAATGTCTCAACTCATTCCTTCCAAAATGGAATATTGAAACAAATAGCATACTCTCATCGCCGTCAAAAAAGAACCAAGGATTAGATATAGGATTAGGATTTCTCACGATATGCAATTCGCGTGCAGGTGTATTGCCTTCAGCACACATAATGGCAACTTTTTTGCCGTTGCGAGCCACATCAATCACTATCAGAGCATGTCCCATTCCTTCCAACTTGCGAGCTGGATAGACGAGCACATCGCCGGGTTGCACATCACTTATCGGGCGTGGCTTCGTTTCGCGGCTTACCGAGAATGTGCTGCACACTCCGTAGGCTTTCTTCAAGAATTTCTCAAGTGCTTTGCGCGAAGCCCCACCTTGATATTGAAGCGTATTGCCATTTACGTCCTGGAAACGTATCTCCGAGTAGCGTCCATGACTGAACAGGTACTCAGCCCTCACTCTCATGGTCATATCAGCACACTGCTCCGAGTTGCTGAGCATCGGTATGTCGATTACGCCGGTTGAGAGAAACTGAAACCGCGCATCACCACCCGTATAGAGCAGCACCTTGCTTCCACGTTTCTTCAGCGGCAAACTGCGCATAAACTCTGCATAACTGCCGTCTACACGGGTATATCCAACAGGAGCTGAAATGTCTCCAACCGCCGCAGCATTCCATGGGTTGCTTGTGCGAGAATACCACCATACGACACCAACTAAAATCATACCACCCAAAACTAACACTCCAATAACTATTAATACTTTCTTCATTGCTTTTTTATACAAAATTAGGTTATGTATATGCTATAAGCAAATCGTTGCAGATGGTTTGTATGAAATGATATAGAAAATGTACAAACTACACTATTGGTCGATCGGCTCAAAAGCTCGTTAAATATACACAAAATCGGCTCAAACAAATCCGATTATTGGCAAAAAATGAGTAAATTTGAGCCGATTAATAAATAGATACTTGTACATTGGCGAATGGAAAAGATACTGTTTTTGAGAAAGCCCTCTTGACATTATCGTTATTATCATATATTCAAGCCTTTGTGGATGGGAACAAGCGGACTGCAAGAATCACAAGCAATGCTGTCTTAATAGCAAATGGCTATTGCCCGATTTCTTTCCGAACCGTTGACTCCATCGAATATAAGAAGGCTATGCTCATGTTTTATGAACAGAATAACATCGCTGCTTTCAAGAAAATCTTTATCGAGCAGTTCTTGTTTGCAGTGAAGACGTATTTTTAAGGGAAATAGGTATTTATAAAAAAAATAGCGATATGAAATTGTTGGAAATATTAAAAAGAATGTTGTCTTGTGCTGCAACTGAGGCTTCGGAGTCAACAGAGGTTTCGAAATCAACAGTGTTGCCTTTGGTAGATAGCAACAAGGAATCTAAGGATTATGCAGACTTAGAGGATATACGTTTAGTTGTTGGCGATAAAACTTTGGCATTGGTATATAATGTTCGCTTGGGCGGTCTCCATAATGTGCTTTCTTATGATCCATGTTCTGGTGCTACTCAAGATTGCTATTCGGAAATAAAGGTCATTATAGAAAAGAATCTTGAAGAAGCCTATGAAAGTATTGTTGTCAAGACAGGAGAAGATCAATACCTGCTAAATATTGGGGTAAAACTACGGTTGGGCAATGGCAGTCTATCTCAACAACTATGTGGTGATGTTATAAATGTTTTTTATCCCATCATAAAACGTTTTATTGATGAACATGTTGTAAACAACAAAGTGGGTGTTTATTCTGTTTTCACGGGTGGCTATGGAACTTCTGTTGGTTTACTTAGCCTGGTCAACCTTTTGGAAAAAGATGGTTACATTTGTTGTGGGGTAGGAACTTCTTACGATAGTCACTCATATCCTTTAAAACGAGCAAAAGGTTGGCATGGTTTTACATATATTGCCCTGGAAGAACTAATAAAAGACACAGAAAAGTTACCTAAGATTAAAATACTTTCTTTGTTACATGATAGGTTGATTGAGAAAATGCAACAAGCTAACAGGCAGAATGACAACAATTCACGAGATAATACAGAAGAAACGGATTTGTTTTTGCAAAAATTATATAAAGATGTGGATTCTGTTTATAAGCCTTTTAGTGGAGAATATTGGTATTTGTGGTACAAAGGGCAATGCCAAACTTTTGCTGATGTAATAGCAGCCTTAAATAATAAATATCATTATTCAAACATAACAGAATTAATTCATGACTTCAATGCTGTCATAAATGAATATACAGAGCGTGGAACTGTGGATGTAGACGCTGTCGCTGTTTTTGAAAATATCTTGTCAAATGACATATTTGTAAAAAAACTATTCAATAAAGGTTCTCTAAACCTCAATATCTTTAGAGGGCTTACATTGCACGAATTCATCGCTAAATCAGGTGCAAGTTTTGAGGAAATTTATCGTTATCGTGCAAGTTCGAAAATCTTTATTTTAACAAAGATGCTTAATGATATTTGCCATTATACAGATGCGCAACTTTTCAAGGAAGACTTTCTTGGTGTAATTTCTGGACGATTATTTCATAGTAGTAATCATGTGATGGATGATCCTATATATCCAGGTAATTGCCCTATATGCGGGTTTGTTTCTGGTTTAGGATATCAATGGAATAATATGGTTGTTGATGGCATTTTATCAAATGAACTTATGTATAAAGTTATGTTTGAAGAGCATGAGAGAAAGTTAATGAAATATGGCATAGACCATGTCTTAGAAAAAGACTTTGAAGCGCAAGGACCATGTCACCCCGAAGTGTTTTATCCAAAGGCGAGAGGAACTGCACCTGTTTATGTTAAAGACGAAACATCTCGTAAGTATTTGATTGCATGTGGTGAAGGCAAAGGTCCTCGTAGTGGTCATGAATTATATGAAATGGAACTTGTGAAACCTATATTGGAAAGAGAGGTTAAGCAAGGAAAATATATATTTGTAAAGAGAAGCGTGCAAGATGAGACTTTCATAAACCATGGGGCGTATATACCTTTGGGAACAATTGATAAACCTGTTTTCGTTGAACATTTTGGAAGATTGCATTTTGCATCGAAAAACGCAAAAAAGGAATTTATTGAACAGTATTTAAAGATGCAATAATGGAAAGGATAATTTTTGGACATACAATACGGTTAAAATCTATTGGATGTAATGTTGTTGGTAGAGTAGGACAACCTATATCCCCATCAGTAAATCTTTTTGTGAAAGTTACAAAGGGTTGCAATGCTCATTGTCCTTTTTGTAGTAATGCGGGATGCCAAAATTCCACATCTCCATTTGACGTTGATAAACTGATTTGCATCATACATGAGTTAAAAGACAATGGGATTATTGTTAACCGGGTTAATATTACAGGAGGAGAACCATCTTTGGTGTCACCATTGGTGGTGCGTATTATCAGTGCTATAGAAAAAGAACGTTTTGATGATGTACACCTACATCTCAATACAAATGGAGCTACGGATCAAGCGCAAGACTTGATGCAACATCCACGTTGGGATAGTATATCTATGTCTTTTAATAATTATGATACTGAGCGCTTATCTGAATTATATAGATGCAAACTATCAACACAGTTATTTCAGTTTAAAGGCGTGAATAAGCAGATAGTAAATTTTAGCTGCAATCTTGTGAAGGGTTATATTGATAACAAAGAAGAAGTTCAAAAGATGCTTAATCTGACTTTGGATTTGGGTATTCATCGTATCGGTTTTGTAGCTCTTATGCCTGTTAACGACTTTTGCAAAGAACATTTTGTGGATATTAATGATATTCCTTTCTCAGAATTACCACATGTCTATTTCACTGGTGCTAAGGATCGAGGAGTAAATTGTAAATGCAGTAATTATCTTTATAATCGAGACTTAAAGATATTAGAAATTTATATGCGCAATTATGCCAATCCTCGATATTGTGAGTCTTCCCTTGTTTTTGATGGAGAATTCCTTCGTCAAGGTTTTTATAGTGATAACATCATTTATTAATTGATTGATATGATGGAAGTTCTTAGTGACATTTTCGAAAAGAGAAAAAATGATTCTCGTTGGAATACCTCTTATCCTCTCTCTCCTGATGATTGGAAAGTATATCGTGTATCAGGAGAGTTGTCTTTTTCTGGAGAAAAAGAAATGTCTTTCTATATTCACATTCCTTTTTGTAAGGGCTTATGTTCTTTTTGTGAATACACAAGGATGCTTTGTCCAAGTGAGGAGCTGCAGGAACAGTATATAGCCACATTAAAACATGACATTTGGAAATTTATTAAAAAATACCCATCAATCAAACTTTGTGGATTTGATATTGGTGGGGGAACACCAACAGCCTTGAATGACAAGCCGTTTGAACTGCTTATGGACTTATGCAGAGAGGTTAGGACTGCTTTAAATACATCAGAAAGTTTTATGCCAAGCATAGAGACTACATTTGATACTTTATCGGTTTCCAAAATCGAAACATTGAGATCCGCAGGTTTCAGAAGAGTATCACTTGGAGTTCAGTCCACTATGGAAAATGTCTTGTTATGCAATCATCGTAAGTCTATAAAAGTAAATATGATGAAAAGTACAATATCTATGTTGCATAGCAAAGGTATTAGCATCGTAAACTTAGATATGATGTATGGATTGAAAGGGCAAACGGTTGAAAGTCTTCGCCAAGATGTGTTTGTCTTAAAATGTTTGCAACCAGAGCAAGTAACCCTTTATGAACTACGTACCAATATGATAAGAGAAGAAGACCATATGACTAAGGATGAACTATATAATTCTTATTCTTTTCTATATAATTCTTTACGTGATTTGGGGTATTATGCTCGTTTTGGACAAAACACATTCTCAAAAAGGGCAAATGACATAGGCGTGAGTTCTTATTTAAGAGAAAGAATGATGAATGCTGGTGCTTATAAAGGATTTGGCATCTCTGCTCAGAGTATGAGCCGAAATGGTGTATCCTATAATATCGGCAAACTTAAAAAGTCATTCAATGATTTGTTGGCAATGAAATCTTATGATGAAGAATATGTTTATCAACTTCCACCCAAAGAACTTGCGTCAAAATATATAGCCATTAGTGCTTATAATGGTTCTTTCTCATTGGAGAAACTTAGTGAATTATTGGGATGTGATGCTACCACTTATTATTCTGCCCCATTGGATTTTTGTGTTTCACGTGGTTATATTGAGATTTCAAATGAAAGAGTTATTGTTACCCCATTAGGTTTTAAGTATTACGGAGCATTGTTTTCCTTGTTTTATGCTTCATGGTAATTTGGTAAACCTCTATCGGTCTTCCGGTCTCTTTATCTTTGCCTGAATACTACATCATGACCACTATCTTACCATTATTATTCAAATACCTATAAGTCAAATATGACTCTGAAAGTTGGATATATGGTACCCCATAGAGTTCTTGGTTAGAAATAAAAGAACAGAATGAAATCACTGCAAAAATAGTCATATGGTGCGACTATTTTTGCAGTAATTCTTACAGCATCGTACCACCCATCTGTTTGTTATATGACGCTATGGCATCATAAGCATTCAAACGCCCACCATGCGGTACATCACACCTTTGCATATCGCGGTCAGTAATTCAGAGTCTCTGTATTTCTTTTGTAGTTGGACTGAATAGCCTTTCTTCTTTAGCCAGTCAGCAAACAATAGTCCTGTCGGTGCGGTATTGGCAATCAGTTAGTTTATTTTTGTTCCGTATAATATACTCATAGTTTATTGCAAAGCTAAATATATAACTATAAAGATAGATGTTTTTATATAGTGGTAACCCAAAAATCAAAAGGGGGGCTACTTAAGAGCGCAAAAAAGAAAAGTCCCGTAAATCTTGCGATTTACAGGACTCTGTTGCGGAGAGAGAGGGATTCGAACCCCCGGTACCTCTCAGTACGCCGGTTTTCAAGACCGGTGCATTCGACCACTCTGCCATCTCTCCATAGGGTGTTTGAGATTGCGGTGCTCGCAGTGAAAAGTAATCACTTGAAAGCGTCACTACATTGCGGAGAGAGAGGGATTCGAACCCCCGGTACCTCTCAGTACGCCGGTTTTCAAGACCGGTGCATTCGACCACTCTGCCATCTCTCCAATAAAGGAAATGCGATAGATGTAGTCTTGCAATCGCAGTGAATTACTTTTTCACTTTGCTTTATTAGCGGGTGCAAAGTTACGCTTTTTAGTTTATACCTCCAAATTTTCGGCTTACTTTTTTCGTCGAACAGCGAAAAATCATTGATTTCAGCTCCTTTGAACGTTACTAAAGCTATAACATCACCTCTTAAAAGCACAAAAACAAGCTTGCTTGTTTTGCAGTGTCTTCGGTTTGCAGTAACTTTAAATAAGTTACGCTGCACCTCAACAATAAAAATATGCAAGCATATTTTGTATTGTCTTCGGTTTGCAGTAACTTTGCACTTATGATTTATCCAAGTAACTTTGAAAACAAGATACAGTTCAGCGAGATACGCTCGCTGTTGAAGGGCTACTGTCTGAGTCAGTTGGGCAAGGACAAGGTGGACGCTATGGGCTTCACGGACAACGCGGAGCGCATCAACACGGCGTTGAAACAGACGCGCGAGTTCCGCCGTATGCAGGAAGAGACGGACGATTTCCCACTGCAGTTCTTCTTCGACATGCGCGAGTCGATAAAGCGCATACGTATCGAGGGCACGCACCTTGAGGAGAACGAGATATTCGACCTGCGCCGCTCGCTCGAAACGGTGGCTGGCATCGTGCGCTTCCTCAACCGCAGCGACGACGACGGCTACTTCGACTACCCTACTCTGCACGACCTTACAGATGGCGTGCTCACCTTCTCCGACCTTATACGCCGCATTGACCAAATTCTCGACAAATACGGCAAGATAAAGGACACGGCATCGTCTCGTCTCGCCGAGATTCGCACGCAGCTGCGCAAGGCGGAGGGCAGTGTATCGCGTACATTATATAGCATATTGCACGCCGCGCAGAGCGAGGGTCTCGTAGACAAGGACGTTACGCCGACTCTGCGCGACGGTCGCCTCGTTGTGCCTATCGCTCCTGCCATGAAGCGACGCATTAAGGGCATCGTACACGACGAGTCGTCGACGGGCAAGACGGTATTCGTGGAACCGACGGAGGTGGTTGAAGCGAACAACCGCATACGCGAGCTGGAAGCCGACGAACGACGCGAGATAATAGTGATACTCACGGAGTTCACGAAGCTGGTGCGTCCGCACGTGGACGACATCGTGAACGCCTATCGTATGCTTGCCGAGGTCGACTTCATTCGTGCACGTGCCGAGTTCGCACAACTCACGGGCGGCATCGAGCCGGAAGTGAGCGCAAAACCTGTAGTCGACTGGATTACGGCGAAGCATCCGCTCTTGTGGCTCGCGCTGAAGAAGCAGGAGAAACCTATCGTGCCGCTCGACATCATGCTGACACGCGACCGCCACATCCTCATCATCTCGGGTCCGAACGCCGGCGGCAAGTCGGTCTGTCTGAAGACGGTAGGTCTGCTACAGTATATGCTGCAGTGCGGTCTGTCTATCCCCGTGAGCGAGCGTTCGAAGGTAGGCATCTTCAGCGACATAATGATTGACATCGGTGACGAGCAGAGCATTGAGAACGACCTCTCTACCTACTCGTCGCACCTGCTGAACATGAAGAACATGATGCGCCAGTCGGGCGAGCACACACTGCTACTCATCGACGAGTTCGGCACGGGCACCGAGCCACAGATTGGCGGCGCAATGGCTGAGGCGGTGCTCAACCAGTTTGTAAAGAAGCACGCGTGGGGCGTGATAACCACCCACTACCAGAACCTGAAGCACTACGCCGACTCGCACGACGGCATTGCCAACGGTGCCATGCTCTACGACCGCCACGAGATGCGACCGCTCTTCCAGCTCGCCATAGGTCAGCCGGGTTCGTCGTTCGCCATCGAGATTGCACGCAAGACGGGCATACCCGACGAGGTGATACGCGAGGCAAGCGACATCGTGGGCTCCGACTACATACAGAGCGACAAATACTTGCAGGACATCGTACGCGACAAGCGTTACTGGGAGAACAAGCGACAGAACGTACATCAGCGCGAGAAGGACTTGGAAAAGACTATCGCGAAATACGAAGAGGAGATTCGCGAGCTCGACCGCAAGCGCAAGGAGATTCTGCGTCAAGCCAAGGAACAGGCGCAGGAACTGCTGAAGGAGAGCAACCGCAACATCGAGAACACGATACGTGAGATACGCGAGTGTCAGGCGGAGAAGGAGGAGACGAAGCGCCTGCGCGAGGAGCTTAAGGCGTTCAAGGAGGACGTGAACGAGATAGACACCAAGTCGGCTGACGACCTCATCGAGAAGAAGATGTGCCAGATAATGGAGCGCAAGGAGCGACGCGAGAAGCGCAAGAAGGAGAAGAAGGAGAACGCTGCGAACCCAGCCACTTCAACATCTCAACTCCTCAACTCTTCGACATCACAACACCTCAACTCCTCAACACCTCAACACCCCTTCAAGGCTGGCGACACGGTGCGTATGCGCGGACTGACGACGGTTGGTCGTGTGGAGTCGGTAGAGGGCAAGGAGGCAACAGTAGTGTTCGGCGACGTGCGCACAAAGGTGAAGACATCGCGCCTGGAGCACACCACGAAGACACCGGAGTCGACGCTACCGCCAACGTTCGGCATCAGCCGCGAGACGCGTCAGAGCATCGACTCGCACAAACTCAACTTCCATCAGGATCTCGACGTGCGCGGAATGCGTGGCGACGAAGCACTAAACGCTGTGCAGCACTTCATCGACGACGCCATACTCGTGGGTATGTCGCGCGTGCGCATCCTCCACGGTAAGGGCAACGGCATACTCAGACAGCTCATACGCCAGTATCTGCAGTCGGTGCCAAACGTGACGCAATGCAAGGATGAGCACGTGCAGTTCGGCGGAGCTGGCATCACGGTCGTAGACTTCTAATTCACTACGTAGCGGAGGTTTCTGGCCTCCGCAGCATCAAGCTGGATAGTTAATACTTAGCAACACTATTACTTGCGGAGGGTGTGTCAAAACTAAAATATTTGGCAAATTGAATAGCAAACGGTTCTAATCGTAGGAGGCTACGGCATTCCTGCCGTAGCCATTAGTAACTGAAATACAACTGTTTGCAATGACTACGGCAAGAATGCCGTAGTCTCCTACAGTTAGCCATTCATCACAATTCTATAGTTTTGACACACCCGCTACTAAAAAAGGCTGACTCTTAAGCTGCCAAACCGCAGCAAGAGTCAGCCTTTTCTTATGCTTTAATCTTTATTCGTCTAAAGAACACCTGCCTCTCGGCAGTGGATTTATGAATGTTTTGCCATCGGACACCGAACGCAACCCAATCAGATTCCGAACGCGAACCGATCAGACACCGAACGCAACCCGATTAGATTCCGAACGCGAACCGATGCCTATTGCATTGCAATTCACTCGTTAAAGAGCTTCTTCTGGCTTAGCTTCCTCAACCTTATCCTCACTGAGCACCAACTCGCGATAGATAACTGCATCGACCGAAAGCATTATGCAAACGCTTACAAGGAGACAAACAAGCGAAATGAATACTAACAAGCCTGATGCGTCACTAAGTATCTGGAAGAGAATATAATAGACAAAGACAGCACAAAGGCTACAACAAACTTCAGGAAGAACACCTTCAGCTTATAGCCCATCATCAAACGGTTGCTCTCAGAAAGACACAAAGCCCAATTCATGCCCTTACCTACAAGAAGATAAACAGCAAGCATCCAACTGAGCGAGAGTACTATTGCCGGAACAATCATGAACAGGATGGATATGTATACGGCAGAGATGATGACAGCCTGAAGGATGAAATACTCACCCATACAATGACGATATTTCGACTCGAAGATGAACATCGGACTAATCATCTCGCCCTTGCTAAGCTTCACCGGCAACGTAGCCAAAGCTATCGTGGTGCCCACATTAACGTACGGAATCCATACGGTGACGAGCCAAAGCAACACAGAGAGAACAATCGGCACAAGATTTTTAACGCCGATGGCGAATGCGTCCTTCAAAGAAGGCACGAACTGAAGTTTTTCTTCCATAGCTATAATTTTTTAGGTTATTGTTTTTAAGTGGTATAACATTTGCAAATATACAGCATTTTTCACATATACCAAATCTTTTTGCAAAGAAATATTAATCATTACTTAATATTTGCTACCCACCGTATATTCTTTTTCGCCCAAAAGCAATAAAAAAAACCGCCCCACATCCCATAATGGTATGCAGAGCGGCCCAATTAATTATGAGAATTCTGTTACTTAGTAACCTTCATGGTCTTCATAGTGCCGTCGGCTCTCTTCATGGTCACGATGTATGTGCCCTTGCCGAGTGTTGAGAGGTTGTTGCCAACCGCTGCTCCACCGAGAGTGTGAACCGAAACCTTTGCATCAGTCGGAACAACCACTCCGTTGATAGCGTCAACCACCACTGTGAGCGTTGCTGTAGCTGCCTCCGACTCCTTATCCTTGTAGACAACAACCACCTTGTAGTTGTGTTCGCCAGCGAATGTCTCGTCGGTGTAAGCCTGTGTGTACTTGCCTGCGCTACCCGGAGCCTGAGCGTCCTGTGTAGCGAGAAGCTCCTCGCCCTCGTAAACCTTCACGGTGAGCAATGCGTCAGCCGGCAGATCCTTGCCGTCGACATCCTTAGTCGGGTTAGTCCATGTCAGCTCTACACTCTTCTCTGCAGTAAGTTCAGCTGCTGCGAAGCCTGTTGCAGCCTCTGTAGCCACTGGCACCTCTGGTTCGCCACTGCCCTTCTCAGCAAGACTGAAGTCGAAGATGTAGCCGTAAGCTTTTGCACCTGTTTTGTCGCTGATATGGAAAGCAACATAGTAGTTGCCTGCCTTTTCTACGGTGAACTCGAATGTGCTCGGGTCGCGGTCGTACACTGTGTTGAGCTTGATAGAGCCGAGAGTCTTGTCGAACGAAGACTGCACCTTCTTGTTTGTGCCGAGCTTCATCGTGAACGATGTAGTGCCCGTTTCAATGCAGCTGCGGTTGTTGGCTGTATGAGCTTTCGCTACGTATGTCTTTCCTGCTTCGAGAGCGAATGCCGGAGATACCCAATAATCGTTGGCGTCAGTGTTCCAATCGCTGCTGAAGCCTACGCAAGGATGCTGGTCGCCCACCGGATTCCAGTCGGTATCATACTCCTGATATCCCCATGAATTCCAGCTCCATGTAGAACTAACGTTGCCACTGCGGTCCATTGCGGTCCAACCTTCTGCACCTTTTTCTTCAGCGAACGAAGTAGCGTAAGGCAATGCTGCAGGAGCATCGGGCTCACCTTCTGCATTTTCCACAATCTGTACAGAGTAGATGCTGATAGCATCAGTTGTGGTGTTAGGTGTATGACCGAGAGCACGGAACGCGATCTGATATACGTCGTCTTTGGTAACATTGAGTATCCACTTGTTCTTCACCTCACCACTCTCACCAACTTTAGCTGGGAGTTTAGAACCAATGTAGTCGATAGATAGCTGCTTACCTATCTCCTTGCCACCTACGAAGTAGTCGAGCATGAGGTCCATCGTATTACCTTCGCCCGAAGCAGCATCCATGGTGATGGTGTACGACTTGCCTTCCTTCAGCTCGAACTTCGGAGAGACGAGCCAGTCGCAAGTTCCTGACGTAGCGTCAGGGCCCATGTGAGCAGCTGGTTTGCCAGCAAAGTCGGATGCGGTGTAAGCCCATGTTACGCCCGGAGTATCGCTATTGTCCATCGTTGTCCATGTGGCGAACTTCTCAGCCGAATCGAATGTCATATCGTAAGGCAGTGTACCGTCCTGGTCTACAGCTGGTGGGTCGGGCTGGTCGGGATCTGTACCCGGGTCAGGAGTTTCGCCACCTACTTTCTCCTCGATGCTGAAGCCGAGAGCGTAGAGATATACCCAGTTGCTCTTGTCGCCAGCAGAAGTGTTTGTGGCGTGGAACGCAAAGCTGTAGAGTCCGTCCTCAGGAACAGTAAGGTCGTACGAATTGTCGTACTGCGCACCAGAAGACGGCATATTGATGTCGCTCAGCTTTGTGAACGAAGCGGCGTTGGTAGGATTCGTCGTGTACTCTACAGAGAGTGTTGCGGGAGTGCTATACATTGTGCCCGAGCTTGTCTTCACGGTGTACGTCTTGCCTGCCTTCAAACTGAATGACGGAGAAACGTAGTAGTCGTTAGGTTCACCCGAATCGGTCCTAATGCAGTAGCTCGGTGTAGCTGTCCACGCGTTGCCGATGCAGAAACCGTCGTTGCCCCAATCGTTATTGAATACCCATGAGGTACCAGGTGACGGACTGGCATCAAGCACGGTCCAAACATCGTTGGTAGAATCGAAAGTGATAGAGTAAGGCAGTTCTACTGTGCTCTGGGCAGAAGCATTTGTTGCGCCAAACAACGCAAGAAGAAGCCCCATTGTGTTTAGTAACGTCTTTCTCATAACTACAAATTTTAAAAGTTAATATATTTATGTTTACATACTTTCGTCACTAACTAAAGATGTATTAACTATACTAAACGTATGTTATACGATTGCAAATCGTAATAAATATTTTAATACAAAGAAATATTTGACACGTTTTTTTGTAGTTATTTTGTCATTTTGTTGTAGAACGGAGACTCGCACCATGAATTTGTCATCAGTATAGCAGTGGTGTACGAACACAAAAAGGAGGTGCTGTTCTTGTTCCGTCGAGCACCAAAGCTGAGCGGAAAGAACAGCACCTCCCATTAAACTATGTATTCGTCTGTACTATTACTTTTTCTTTGCCTCTGCCTTCACCTCCTTTGCAGGAGCAGCCGGCTTGTAAGCCTTGTTCAATCCAGCGATAACCTCGTTGGTGATGTCGTAAGCCTTGTCGGCATAGAGGAGGTTGTCGCCTGCCTTGCTCAGAATCAAGCCAAACTTCTTATCCTTGTTGTAAACAGCAAGGAAGTGCTGGATAGAGTCGCGCAGGGCGTTGTTGTAGTTCTCTGTCTCCACCTGGAACTCACCACTCAAGCGCTGGTTAAGAGCCTGAAGGTCGCTATTCTGCTTCTGCAGCGACATCTGTATCTGCTCAGCCTGCTCGCGTGTGTAGGCGTTCTGCTGTATCTTCTGCTGGAAGTTCATGTAAGCCTGTTCGAGAGCACGCTGCTTCTGCGCGAGTGTGTTCTGGATGTTCTGACCCTTCTTCTGCAGAATGAGCGAGTAGTCCTTGCAGAACTTGTACTGCGACATGATGCTGTCTACCTCTACATACGCAATCTTAACGTCTGAAGGCACAGCCTGCTTGCCTTCTACCTTCTTCTCGTCAACCTGACACTTCGACTTGTCGCAAGAAGTCATTGCGAAAGCGGCAACAGTTGCGAGTGCAAGTGCGCCGAAAATGTTTTTCTTGTTCATCTTTATTCTGTTTTTAATTTTATCGTTTTATACGCCTGTCGTATATACATTATATATTACAAGCTGATTTAATAGGCACCATTGCGTTCGCGAGCCTCGCGATCCTGATCCATCACGCAGTGAATGCCCTGCTTGCGCAAGCCCGGGTTGTCGTGTACGTGTTGCGAAGAGAACTTGCCGTTGCGCTTCAGCAGAACCTTTATCGACAACAATGCGAAGGCTACTGCCACTACAGCGAGGCTGATAAGCATTAGTTTTATCATATTTGTATCTGTTTTGACTAAAATAGATGTCTACCTACATTTAAAATAAGTGAAGATATTTTGTGGTGTCTTCCTTTTACACTATCTTTGCAAAAGATAGCCCCACCATTACATATCGCTACAAAGGTACGTCAATTCGGTGGCATGGCAAAATAATTTATCGAAAATTCAGATTATTATAACATCATCATAAAAAAATTAAGGAAAATGAGCAATTGCGAATTAAAACCTGCTCGCGTGTTCGAGCAGTTTGCTAAAATCAACGAGATTCCGCGCCCTTCAAAGCACGAGGAGCGCATGATAGAGTATCTTCAGGAGTTCGGCAAGAGCCACGGCTTCGAGACCGAGACCGACGAGACGGGCAACGTAGTAATCCGCAAGCCTGCCACAAAGGGTCACGAGAACGCGCCTACACTCATCCTGCAGAGTCATATGGACATGGTTTGCGACAAACTCGTAGACGTAGACTTCAACTTCTTCACCGACCCCATCCAGACTTACGTCGACGGCGAATGGCTCAACGCTAAGGGCACAACACTCGGTGCTGACGACGGCATCGGTTGCGCTATCGAACTGGCTATCCTCGACAGCGACGACATCGAGCACGGACCGCTGGAGTGCGTATTCACACGCGACGAGGAGACAAGCCTCACCGGTGCTATGGGCATGAAGGCAGGTTTCATGAAGGGCGATATGCTCATCAACCTCGACTCTGAGGACGAAGGACAGATTTTTATCTCTTGCGCTGGCGGCAAGACAACATCGGCTCGCTTCACATTCGAGCGTGAGGCTGCTCCGGAGGGTGTGTTCTTCATCACAGCTTCTGTAAAGGGACTGAAGGGCGGACACTCTGGCGACGACATCAACAAGAAACGCGCAAACGCCATCAAGATTCTCGCTCGCTTCCTCTACAAGGAGCAGGAGAAGATGGATCTTCGCCTCGCTCAGTTCAACTCGGGCAAACTGCACAACGCTATTCCACGCGACGGCAGCATCGTGTTCGCTGTTCCGGCAAGCGAGAAGGAGACAGTACGTGCCGACTGGAACGTGTTCACAGCTAACATCGAAGAGGAGTTCCACGTAACCGAGCCGGTTATGGAGTTCAACCTCGGTAGCACCGACGCTGAGAGCGTACTGCCGAAGGACGCAAGCCGCCGCTTCATCCTCTGCATGCAGGCTGTTGACAACGGCGTGTTCGCTATGTGCCAGGACGAAGCACTCGCATACATGGTTGAGACATCCAACAACGTAGCAAGCGTGCAGACTGCTGAGAACGAAATAAACATAGTTGCTTCACAGCGTTCTAACGTCATGAGTAACCTCGAGAACGAAACCAACACCGTGAAGGCAGCCTTCGAATTGGCTGGCGCTGAGGTGAAGATGAGCGACGGCTATCCGGCTTGGAAGATGAACCCGAACAGCAAGCTCACGAAGGTGGCTGTCGAGTCGTACAAGAAACTCTTCGGCAAGGAGGCTATCGTTAAGGGTATCCACGCCGGCTTGGAGTGCGGTCTGTTCTCGGAGCGCTACCCGAACCTCGACATGGTTTCGTTCGGTCCTACACTGCGCGACGTGCATACTCCTGACGAGCGTCTGCACATCCCGACCGTTCAGATGGTTTGGGATCATCTGCTCGACATCATGAAGCATCTCTAATATAGGAGGGTATGGCATCCCTGCCATACCCACGCAGCCTAAAAAATAAAGAGGGTATGGCTATTCCGCCATACCCTCTTGCTTTATGTTATAATTCCGTAAGTCTTTTTACAGTTCTACATCCGTCAGGCACATGTCGAGCTGTTCTTTTATTGCCTTTTTGTCGAGTTTCTGACCGATGAACACGAGCTTCTGCATACGGTCGCCGTACTTCTCGTCCCAGTCTCTGCGCAGTCCTTCTTCGCGTTCGAGCATCTGCTGCAGTTCGTCCTTCGGCATTGTGGCATACCACTGTCCGGCGTTTTTCAGCTCCATCTGCTTGCCTGCCTGCTCAAAGAGATAGCACATGTCGGGCTCTTCCTTGAACCAGCACAATCCCTTGCAGCGAATGACGTTCTTCGGGAACAGACGCGCCACGAAGTTGTCGAAGAAGTTCATGTCGAACGGCTTTCTGCGATAATATACGAACGTGCCAATGCCGTACTCCTCCACTTCGCCGCCTTCATGGTCGTGGTGATGGTGTCCGCAACCGCCATGGCAGTCGTGGTCGTGATGATGGCGTTCATGCTCTTCATCTTCGTGGTCGTGATGATGGTGCTCGTGCTCCTCATCGTGGTCATCATCATCCTCCTCATCGCCGTGATGGTTCTCAAGCTCGTTGATCCATGCTGCCGATGTAGCCACCTCGTTGAAGTTGAAGCGACCGGTGTTGAGCAGACGCTCCAAGTCTACGTCGCCGTAGTTGCACGGAATGATTTCTGCCTTAGGCTGAATGGCGCGGATTATCTCGGTGAGCTTGCGCAAATCCTCAGCGCTCACCTCCGCAGCCTTGTTGAGAAGTATCGTGTTGCAGAACTCTATCTGCTGTATTACGAGGTTTTCGAGGTCTTCGTCTTCGAGTCCGTCGCGTTTCAGAGCATCGCCGTTGTTGAACTCGTCTCTCATGCGCAGCGCGTCCACTACGGTCACGATGCTGTCAAGACGCGGAATGCCGTTGGTGATGTACTGCGGACCGAGTGTCGCCATCGAACTGATTGTCTGTGCGATTGGTGCTGGTTCGCAGATGCCACTCGCTTCGATGACGATATAGTCGAAGCGTTTCATATTCACAATGTCGCGCAACTGGTCGATGAGATCCATCTTCAGCGTGCAGCAGATACAGCCGTTCTGCAGAGCCACCAAACTGTCGTCCTGCTTGTTCACTACTCCACCCTGCTGAATAAGGTCGGCATCGATGTTCACCTCGCCGATATCGTTCACGATAACGGCAAACTTAATTCCTTTCTCGTTGGAAAGGATGCGATTTAATAATGTTGTCTTACCGCTGCCCAGATAACCTGTGAGCAGCAAAACCGGAATCTGTGTCATAGTATATGTTATTATTCCTTCATTAATTCAGAGTATGTACGATCCATCTCGTTGGTCATAACCGTGAAGTTATGCTGCGTTTGGCAGACCTTCAAGAACAGCGAAGCAAGGTCGGCTGCCTCCGCATCAGCAAAATCAACAGCCTCATCGAGCAGCAGGATGTTCATCGCGTCGAGCATCAAACGGAAGAGCGTAGCCCCACGTAGGGTGTGCACTTGTCCCAAGTGCGCCGACCGATCAAAACATGCATCCTCCCCAAGGGGGTGCACTTGTCCCAAGTGCGCCGATCTATCAAAACGTGCACCCTCCCCCGTCTGACGCAGACCGCGAACGTATGCGAACATCACGACACGCACGGTCAGTTCGATGGCACGGTCGGAGTCTACCGATGCTTCCGTCTCCTCCTTCGCCTTGCGCACATAACCCTCAAGATGGTCGGCATTTGAGAGATATTTGCCTGCAAGCAGCATCGAGAAGTTGCGTTTGTACTCCTCAACCATAGCGTTGTAGTACGCCTAGTCGCCACACGCAGTGCGCACAAGTGCCATCATGTCGTCGCCACGCTGATGCGCTTCGCGAGCCAGTGCTGCAATGTCCTCGTACTTGTAGTTCATGGCTGCCAACGGGAAGAACATGATATCGAAGAAAGCGGGCGCGATGTGCTCATAATGCTCCAACATCAGCTTCTTAACCGACTGCGGTGTCGTCTTCTCCTTCCGGTCTTCCACCTGACTCTCTATCACGCCATGCGAGAAGGCATCGAAGAACGAGCGCACCAAAGCCGCCTGAACCTTATACTTATCTATTTTCTCTGTCATTAAAGTTCGGTTTGAATGTTAATTGACCTGTACGATATAATATTATGTATATAGAATGGTTTTGCTTATTAGCGCATTACTTTTTGTAAGCGTCAAGAATCTCCACCACATACACGTCGTGCAAGCCGCCCTTCTCACCGTACCACTGCTCTATCGACTTGTCGAGCATCTCCTCCGGACGAATCTGCGTTTTGTACAGCTTGCGACATGTGAGTGTGAGGCGTGCTTCGTCGAATGTTACACAGCCGTTCTCGGTTGCAACCGGTGTGAGGTGAGCCTCCTTCGCCTTATCGAAGTCTCTGCCCGACTTAGCACCGCAGAACGCATACGCCTTGCGTGCCTCCTCCGAGTTGCCGAGGAAAACAAGGTTCATTGTGTCGTTAGCCTCTATGAACTCGTGTGTATAACGCTCCGGACGGATGTACACAATAGCCACCGGACGATTCCACAACCAGCCAAGACAGCCCCAAGAGGCTGTCATCATATTGAACTTCTCCTCGTTGCCTGCAGCAACAAGCATCCACTCCTTACCAATAGTTGTGAACACATTATCGTGGAGTGTCGTAACGTCTATCTTTTCCATAATTCTTTTTTTTTAACGCAGCAGAAGTGACAAGCTCCACCGCATCATGTTTTACCATCACATTGCATCCGAGGCGCAATCGTGTAACACCCCAAATATGCAAATACAAAAAAACGAGACAAAACTAAAAGTCTTGTCTCGTCATCATTTTGAGCCTCTTGTCGGATTCGAACCAACGACCCCGAGATTACAAATCACGTGCTCTGGCCAACTGAGCTAAAGAGGCGGGTGGGCAAGCTACTTACATCGCGCCGCTACAACCAACTACCTTTGCTACGTTCCCGTCCTGGAGGGTTCGAAGGGAGCTGGCCGTGCAAGACTTACCCGTATTGCTCTGTAAGCGGTTGCAAAGGTACGTATTAGTTTTGAAACCACCAAACAATCACGCAACTTTTTAACTACAAACTTACATTTTTGCACTATATAAACCCTAAGATCTATATAAAACAGAACTTTCTCGCCATACTTATGCCGCATTATAGGAGGGTATGACATTCTTGCCATACCCACGCACACTATAAATTCATAAAGGTTTGGCGAGCTTCGCCATATAAGGCGCAATCATCTCTGCCGCATGCTCAAGATATATTCTGTCCTCATTGTCGAAGGTGGAGAGCTGGGTACTGTCGATGTCTATTTCGCCAACCACCACTCCATTGTGCTTCAACGGAACGACAATCTCCGATCGGGAGAGCGACGAGCAGGCTATATGACCAGGGAATTTCTCGACATCCTCAACAACAAGTGTGCGCTGCTCCTTCCATGCCGTGCCACAGACACCGCGCCCGAACTTGATACGTGTACATGCCGGTGTACCCTGAAACGGACCGAGTATCAGTTCATCGCCTTCCACTATATAGAAGCCGACCCAGAAGTATTCCTTCGGGAACAACATCTTCATCACAGCTGCACAATTCGCCAGCACACTTATTGCATTATCATCCGCATTGGCGAATACTTCAATCTGAGAGAGTAGTTCGCTATATCTTGTTTGTTTCTCCATAATATTATTTTTCTTTCTGCAAAGATAGTACAAACCGAAGACAACACAAAACGAATCACATGATTACATCGTTATCATCCATATTGCCATCCTTTTCCAAATCAACATTGTAAAGGTCGATTTTCAATGCTTCTACCACCCCAACAGACTTTCCAAGAGGGGAATTTTACCTTGACTTTTCTGTTTCTTTTCTTCGTCAGACGGACAGACAGAGAATTTTTGCTACCTGCTCCTTCTTTGACTGTCCGTCAAGCAAGACAACAGTGATGGTAGCAGTATCACCACACCGAGTATCGCTGCCATAAGACGTGCAGGAAAGTCCTGATAAGTAAAGACTATAATGGCACATACCATGACAAGCATCATACAACCACAATATTCAACACATACTAATTTGACTTTTTCATATTTCGTTCTTGTTATTGAAGTTGATTACAAACATGATTTGCACCATAACGGCATGCACCCATTTTCGGAACATCATTCGTCTGAAGCTGAATGCCACAGTTTTGACACTGATAGGTGTGTAGGGAGCCTACTTTGCACAGGCGCACCCAACTATGGACTGTCCAATTTCCTGCACAGAAATTACTCTCGCAGAATCCACTCTCAGGCTTGCTTTCTGACTTTACCACCTTATAGCAGTTTTGGCAGTTCCAATAATAATAAGGGTTCATTTCGTCTGTTATATTTGAATAATAACGATTGATCTCTGATGTTCCAAATGCAGAGGTTGGAATATCAGTTCCATAAACTGTAACATGGTCGGATTTGCTAATAATGTTACCATGGAAGTCCAACTTCGCATCGTATTTCCAATTTTCTGTATAGAGTTCCTCTGGTGTTCCTGTTGGTATTGTATTCCAAAATTCTGTACCTGGTCTAAAAATAGACAAGTTAATACCGTTTTCCTTTTCTTCAATTCCATCATATGGTTCGAAAACGTATACATCCAGTTTTTCGTTAAGAAAGAGGTAAACGCTTCTGGTATCTTCATTGAAGGCATCAAAGCCAAAAGTAAGATAGTTTCGATTGGCTTTGATGTCAGAAAACTTCGTTGTTCCGAACCATCCTTCCTGTCCCTCTACACTGACTGTCATTTCTTTCTTTAGCGTATCTATCTTGATGGTAAAGTATGGAGCTTCAAAACTTTTTAAGCAGAATTTTCCTTCTTGGATAGTTGTTTTATATTCATGAACATTTAGCTTACCTAAGGGATATTCTTTCGGTGAGTCGCCTAACGTATCAACCATTATCTTATCAACATCCATATAAACAATATAGTGGTCTGCCGAGTCATTCTTTTGGCAAAGTATAAATTTGCCCTCCTTGTTCAATTCTGCCATGTGCTCACCAAACAAGGCGTTATAATCTTTCTTGCATGATGTCATCATCGTCATGCAAAGAGCCATAATAAACAATATTAACTTTCGTGTCATAGTCTTCTATTTTATAAATGATAAACTTAGCGAGATGCTTCTAATATAATTTTTTGAACATATTCATTAACCTTTGGCGTTCCCAGTTCTGAAATAGGAATCTTTACGCCTAGGGCTTCAATGGAATCCAATTTGCCAGTAATGTTTCCGTGAGAATCAGTAAACACAGAATACCCATACCATAAATCGGTATAATACCATGGAATGACACCTGGCTCAAAAAGCATTTGGCAATTTCCTCGTTGGTTTAATCGAAATCCATTTTCTGTTTCGTAAATTTCACTTAGACTTCCACTACTAAGAACATCAAGCTCTTTGTTTAAGAAGAAAATGATATCATTATCTTCCATCTGAATTAGAATATAATCACGTTTGTGTACTTTTAGTTCAGAATAAGGTATGACCAAGCCATCCTCATGATAATAATGGTCGTTGAAGACAAGTTGCTTGTTTGCATTGTCTGTTGTGATGTCCCAATTGAGATCATTCTGTTCACACTTCTCTATTTTATATTTTCCATTTTTGTCAGCATTTAAATCATAATTGATGCAACGCTTTATGTTTCCCAAAGGATACACTTTAGTAGAGTCTCCAAGCGTATCAAGTACGATCTTGTTGTCGTCCATATACACGATGTAATGCTCCTTACCCATATAGTCGTTATATTGACTAAGGATGCATTTTCCCTCTTTATTCAATTGTGCCACTCGCTCTTGAAACAGAGCATTATAGTCCTTTCCACATGACATGGTTAATGCCAAAGAAAGGAACATTAAAAATGTTAGCCATTTACTTTTCATATCTTAATCTTTTATTATTATAAACGAAATGCCACAGGTACATAATAATATGCCCTAACTTCTGTCCCGTTTTGTTTAGCAGGATTCCATTTCGGCATACTCTTTATTACCCGTATTACTTCATTATCCAAATCCGGATCAACAGATCGGTTTACCTCAACGTTACTTATACTGCCGTCTTTTTCTACGATAAACTTTACAAAAACCCTTCCTTGAACACCCTTCTCCTTTGCCTTTTCGGGATATTGTAGGTTGTTGCTAATATAGGAAAACATAGCACCCTCTCCACCAGGGAAAGAAGGATATTGTTCGACAACATCAAAAACCTTATCTTCTACTTTTTTCTCTGCTTCCACATTAGAAATCTGCTCTTCTGGCTCTTCTGGCAGTAAAGATTTATTGCCATCATACCAAAAATTCCATTTGCACTTGACGGTGAGTCCTTTATATATAGCAGGCTTGTACTTCAGCATACCCAAGCATCGTTCCAGTTCTTTTGCTACTGCTGGGTCTTTTGGCGTTTGTTTGAACTCAAAGTCCGTAACGTTGCCTTGCTCGTCTATTACACAATCTACATTTGTTCCGTTCAACTTGTATAATATATTAGGAATCGTACTTTTTGCTTGTATGAACTCCTCATCATTAGAGAAACCGTCATAATTCGATTTTGGTAGTTGGTAAACCTCGTCTCTGTCTATAACTTTTGTTTTTATCTCATCGGCACTTCTTTTATCTAAAATCACTCCATCCCAAGCGTCACAACCTCTCTTTATCCAATATTCCATGTAACGAGGGCTGTTCATTATCATTGTTGAGATTTCAGAGCAAATACAAGACGAATTTCCACCTATATATTTATCACCAGTGGAATTTTCAATACAGTAAGACTCTTCTAATACTCCATGTTTCCATTTTTCATTATACACATAGTACTTGGAAGTAAATTTCCATGCTCCGTTTGGCAATCCTTCTTCATCTGTTTGACCCGTAAACACTCCATCACCTATTCCGAAGCGCTGATCTTTTCCCTCAAAATATGCTTGGATTAGTTTTCCCGAAATAGGTCCTATCGGAACACCATTTTTTATTACCCCTTTAAATGATTTTCGTGTAACATTTTTTTCTACTTTGGAATACTCGTAAATGCCATCGACTATGCCCTCGGAGTAACAAACTCTTAACTGTTCTGTTGCTCCTATGCTCTTTTCTGTATAGGTCCACAAACCACTTTTCAAGTCGTTATGATATTTTCCAACAACTTTGTTGTAGCAAACATTTGGACGGATAACTCTTGTAAAGCTAAAATTACCCTCGTATATACGAGTACCGTCATCTGCATTTTTATAGGTGTATGTTGCTTTCCCTGGAAAATGGAAACCGCCTGCAACCATGCTAAAGTTGCCCGAATAAGTTTTCAGTCCCTGCGCATTCATAGTCATGCACATACAGAAGAGCATGGCTATACAAAACAAAAATCTTTTCATACGAAATATCTTTAGATTAGTGATTAAAGTAATTCATTTACTGCTTTTATAATAGCATCCACATAACTTCCCCTTGTCACAACCCGCTGTGCAGGATGGTATGTGTCAAGGCATAGTCTGCTGTCCTTACGATAGACAAACATGTTTTTATCGTTGCCTAATGGGATGTACTCATGCTTTGTGTGCTCATCAATGCCCCAGTCTTTCTTGAAAAGCCACATGGTATTGGCAAAACAGATTACTTGTGGGTCGTACAGACGGATTTGTTCTTCAACAATGTCCTTCCATTGATCATAGGCTTCAGCCAATTCTGCATCGGAAGTGGTTCTATAACCAGGCATCTTGTCGACGTTGATATAGGCAATGTCTTTCAAAACATCAAGCATAGACTTGTCATCACGTATATAAGGCATATCGTTATACAGTTTGTGTTCACGTATGCCCACAAGACTATAGACTATAGGTTGCCAAGTCATGTTGGTATGGGCATCGCTATTCTCGAATGCTCCATACACTTCCCAACCGCCACCAAACGGTTTACCTGCTTTCATGTCATCATAAGGCTGCTTGAGAATCCACATGATGCGTGGAGAAGACTTGCAATAGCCTTCTATGTCAGCCACACCGTCGGGTAAAGGTTCAAGACCATCGTTAGAAAGTTCCAACTTTTTAGCCCGCTCGAAAATTTTGCTTTTGATTAGTTCCTGCCCACTACGTATTTTGTCAGGAGAGAGAAGTTCCGACTTTTCCATAGGCTTACATAATTATGTCCTATGGCTCCAGTTCGGACAGTTAATAGTTTTGACTTATACATACTAAAAAAGCGTGGAAACTGTATATACTAAAACAACAATGATTCGACTTGATTAATTTTGACGATAATACCTGCAAATAACTGATAATAAGGAAAGAAAGTGCAAAAACCAAATCATAAATAGATTTAAACGAATCATAGTTTATTGGGAATATGTGGGAACATTTACGGGAAAGGTATTACCTTTGTGACTGAAATAAAAAACATAGGGACATGAAGATTACCATCATCACAAAGGAATGCAAGACTAAAGACAAAGACGCTCCTGCAAAAGCCAATCTTTGTTTTCGACTCCGGGATAAGGATGTTGACCTCAAAGTCCGTTCCGACATTGAGGTTATGCTTGACTATTGGGACAATGATGCACTTTCCTATCGAAGGACAAAGAAATTACCATCTGACGAGCAGAAGAAAGTCAAGTTTTTGGTGCAGACCATTACAACGGCTCTTAGCGAGCAGTATAACTCTGCGACTGCTGATGTTGCATGGATGAAGAATGTGATTGATGAATGTGTCAATCCAACTTCAAGGTCAACAGAGACATTGACTACAGTTGTTTCGAGAATGGAACAATACATTGCGGAACATCCCATGAGTCCGAAATCAGCACTCGTTTATAAACCAACAATCAAGAAGCTTCAACGCTATGAAGCCTACAAGAGGGAAGTAGAAGGAGAGGAAGGCTTCACGCTCTATTGCGAGACTATCCGTCCCGAAGACTACCTTGATTTTAGAGAGTATGTCATAAACGAATATATTCATTACAATGACTACCCTGAGTTTTACGAACAGTTCAGCCTTGACATGCACCCTCCCAAGCAGATGTCAAGCACACAGATTATATGTATCATGCATCATCTGCGTATTGTTGGGCATTGGTGCATCAAGATGGGGTTTACAACAAACCGCTCATGCGATGCGTTCACTATTCCTGCAGCGGTACAAGGCACACCTTTTTATCTGACGATAGAAGAACGTGACAAGGTTTACAATACAAACCTACATAACAAGCCAGAGTTAGAAGTGTATCGTGACTTGTTCATCTTCCAATCAATGGTGGGTTGTAGAGTCGGAGACATGTTCTCTTTTACCAAAGATAATATTGTTGGTGACATATTGCAGTATCTTCCACACAAGACCATGCGCAAACGGTCGCAGACCGTGAGCGTCCCGCTTACCACAAAGGCTATGGAAATATTAAAACGTTACGATGGCAAGCAAGAAAAGCTTCTGCCGACAAAGCAAGTGTATCAATACAACGAGGGCATCCGTGCCGTGCTTCGAGAATGTGGCATTAACAGAAAGGTTACTATCCTTGACACCGTCACAGGAAAGGAGGTTCAGAAGCCAATATGTGATGTTGCTACAAGCCACATGGCAAGACGCAACTTTATCGGCAACCTATACAAGAAAGTGAAAGACCCCGAGCTTGTGAGTTCCATGACAGGACATGTAAACGGAAGCAGAGCTTTCGCCAGATACAGAGAGATTGATGAGGAAACGAAAGTAAATCTTGTCAACCTCATCAACTAACATTTATACAATCTACCAGTTATACATCATTATATATAGAGTAGCATGAAAGTAACAGCATTCATCCGAGAAACCTCGGCAAAGAACAACATAACCGACCAGGCGCACGTTTATTTCCGTGTGCGTGACGGCAAAATTGACATCAAGGCTGTCAGCGAGTTATCCATCAATCCTAATCATTGGAGCGCGGAACGGCAGGGTTACAAGACACGTGTGGCTCTTGTAGCGGAGGCAAAGCGTACGGCATTCGACAAAGCCGTGCAGGACTTGACAGCGCTTATATCCGCACAATATTATCATGGAGCGGACAGCCGTTGGCTAAAAGGTGTTATCGAGGAGTTTCATCATCCTAACATCAACATCCGCCAAGGCAGAAAAGGTGACGAATACAGTCTTGTGTATCAATGCCAGCAGTATGCCGAGAACCACCCAATGGAAAAGGAATCTATAAGGCATCATGAGCATAACGTACGTAAGTTGCAGCACTTCGAGCGTTTCCAAAGGGAAATTATGCGTAGACGAGGTTACACCATGCGACTTGATGCCATAACAGCCGATGACTTGCGTGAGTTTCATAAATATCTGGTAAACGAGGCTGAATATTATGAGCATTACCCTCAAATCTTCGATGACATAGAGGAGCGTTTCAAACCACGCCAACTAACGGAAAATTCCATCAATACTATATTCAGAAGAATACGCACGGTTGTGAACTGGTGTTTGAAGCATAATATCACGACAAACGACCCTTTCGCCACCTTTGAGATGCCTAAGGTACTGGACAGCCCTCCATTTTATCTTACACTTGAAGAGCGTGACAAAGTCTACTATGCCGACCTCAGTAACGAAACGCCATCCACACAAGTATATCGTGACATATTCATGTTTCATTGTCTCATCGGCTGCCGTGTGGGAGACCTTGAAAAGATGACACGTGCCAGCATCGTTGATGGTGCTGTGGAATACATTGCTGAAAAGACAAAGAACCACAAACCACGCACCATCCGAGTACCGCTCAATGATAAGGCGAAAGCGATTCTCGCTAAATATGCAGACATTGAAACAAGGTTGTTGCCAAAGATAAATCAGAACATATACAACCGTCAGATTAAGAAAATTCTGAAACTGCTCGGCATTGACCGCATGGTGACTGTTATTGACAACAAGACTCGTGAGCCTATACAGAAACCAATCTGTGATATTGCGACAAGCCACACTGCAAGAAAGACGTTCATCGGCAACCTATACAAGAAGGTGAAAGATCCAAATCTTGTTGCATCTCTTTCGGGACACACAGATGGCAGTCGAGCTTTTGCACGTTACAGAGAAATCGACAACGAGATGAAACGCGAGCTGGTGAAATTGATAGACTGACCTATTGCGAGTTTGCCAAAATTGCGTTTCAAAAACGGATATTCAATGAAAACGTTGGCGTTTAGAAGAAAATACTATACCTTTGCAGACAAACAAGAACCAAAAATATAATAAAAAGGTTTCAAAAACATGGTACAGACATCAAGCCAAAGCACTGTAAACAAGATAGAAATGAGGCTTAGAGGAAAAGGACGTGGTTCGATAGTCTTTCAACAAGACTATGCAGACTGCGGAACACCATCAGCCGTGAAGTCAACATTCCATCGGATGTACACTGACGGAATGTTGGTGCGGTTGGCTCATGGCATTTATTATTACCCAAAAGAGGACAAGGAATATGGACTTGGCATTATCTATCCATCTGTTGAAGACATTGCCCAGGCTATAGCCAAACGAGACAAGGCGAAGATTGTACCTATGGGAGCTTATGCCTTGAATCGTCTCGGATTGTCCACGCAGATGCCCATGAATGTCGTGTTCCTGACCAACGGCGCACCACGTAGGATAAAGATCGGAAATGGGCGTGGCATCCTGTTCAAGCATTCTTCTTCGGGCAAGAACTTTGCCTATAAATCAGAGCTGATGATGCTTGTTGTAACAGCCATGCGCGCCATAGGCGAGAACAAAATAACCGACGAGGAACGCAACGTGCTTGTCGAGCACGCAAAGAATGTAAACGACAACGATTTCAATCATGATATAAAACTTGCCCCTGCATGGGTGCGCAAAATACTAATTGCACGATGAAATTCATAGACATACCAGAAGATAGACAACGTGAAGCTATCAATACCGTGGCATTGCAGACCGGATTACCGCCGTCAAGTATCGAAAAGGACTGGTGGGTAACGCAGGTGTTGAAAGCCCTTCATACTTTGCCATATGCAGAACATATTGCTTTCAAAGGAGGTACAAGTCTCAGCAAATGTTGGAACTTGATTGCCAGATTCTCCGAAGACGTGGATATTGCACTTAGCCGAGAATTCCTTGGCTTTAGCGGTGAATTATCGAAAACTCAAATCAGCGACAGACTACGTCGCGCCGCCTGTTCTTTCGTAAGAGAGAAGATGCAACATGATGTAAGGAAAGCTTTAGTGGATTTGGGCATACGGGCAGATGCCTTTAGTGTGGATGTTGTAATCACACCAGTCACGACAACAGACCCAGAAGTGATAACAATAACCTATCATAGTTTGTATGAAGTATCACCATATATCAAGAATACGGTAAAGATAGAAATCAGCGGCAGATCGATGATGGAGCCTATTGAGAAAAAAGCAATCAACGCTGCTATTGACGCCCATTTCAGCAAAGCTCCATTTGCAGAAAAGCCATTTGAGGTGAACGCTGTCATCCCCGAGCGTACTTTCCTTGAAAAGGTTTTCCTGCTGCATGAAGAGTTCAGGAAGAGCGAGGTCAGAGTGGAGCGTATGTCTCGCCATATATATGATTTGGCAATGATGATTGATTCTGAAAACAAAATTGCTGACCGTGCAATCCACAACGAAGCCCTGTATAAGGCGGTACTTGAACATCGCAGAAAGTTCATCGGACTTAAGGGCTTCAACTATGATGAGCTATATCCTGCCACATTATGTATCGTGCCCAACGAGGATATTGCAAGACTATGGCAAGATGACTATAAGTTCATGTGTGAGCACATGATTTTCGGACAGGTGCCTTCTTTTGATGAACTGATAAGCAAGTTGTCAATGCTCAACGAGCAAATTAGACAGTTAAATTACCGAAAGGCATGAACATAAACGAACTCGGCGAGGATCTTGAACAACAGTTCGGCAAGCCTCGCAACATAACTGAAGAGAACGTTAGGTTCATGCTTTCGCTCATAAAGGAAGAATTTGATGGAACGAAAGTGAACGAAAATGTCGAAAAGCCAAGTCTTGAAGCCTTCGGCATGACCATTCTTGCTGTTATGTCATACCAAACTATACCTTGGGAAGAATTGGCAAAGAAACCTTCAATCCGCAAGACACTCAAATATATTGCCATTAGAGGAAACTGCCATTATGACGAGATGGAGGCATTGACCAAGGAACTGATACGGAAGCACTTTGATGGTATTACCCAAAAGATGGTATTAGGGTTCTTGAAGATTATTCGTGGGGTGTCAAATGAAGAACGTCCGACCAAACTTATTGAATATACTCCATTCGCAGCCCAATACTATGCTATCCAGTACGGACTTCACCAGCTTATCAGAGGTGAACATCCAGATGATGCAGCCGTCATTATCCATTGTGCAATAGAGGACGGCATATTGTTCCCAACAATTCCTCGCAGTCTGCTGGTCGATGAGTTCAACCTGAAGAAAAGTAGTTTCGACAAGTATTTCAGCAAGTATCATATAAACTTGAAATACGAGTCCGATGCCGTCAAGAAACAGGTTGAGGAGAAAATCAAATATCACAGAAGGTCTTTACGAAATGCCATAGGCTACAATGTCACCAATGAAAATAAGGTGCACTTCTACGACCGCAAATTAGGACGCAAGAACTTCCTTTCTATGATTATTGCATATTGTCGCAGCATATTTCGTTTCTGACAATCTGCTACCATTTACAATCCTTAGTCAAACGTAAAACAGCATTTGGCTAAGGATTTTTGATATTGTCACGTTAATTCCATTAACAAAGAGTAGTCAATTGTAGTCGCATCCTACTGCCTATTCAAATATCATCGAGAGCCGTCAAAAGCCATATACCTTTGCACCGTCAATCCGACAAACCAGCGGATTGGCGGTGTTTCTTTTTTATCACGCTGCGAGAAAGAGCATCCTGGTTTACGAGCAAAACAGCGTATGTATAACGAATATTAAAAGAAAAAATATGGTTGACATCATGTCATTGACAAAGATGGGAGGCCTGGTTGCACTAACCGTTACTCCTGAAGACCTTCACCATTTTGCAAATGCTCTCTTGGCGCAGTCACGCAATGAATGGGAGGAACAAGCTGCGTCTGTTCGCAAGGAAGAATCTGAGGAAACCTTTCTTACAACAGAGGAGGTTTGCAAAATTTTCAATGTATGTCCTGCTACACTATGGCAGTGGCATCGCACTGGCTACTTGCAGCACATCAAGTTTGGCAACAAGAACATGTACCCAGCTTCGGCAGTCAAAGCCATTACACACGCTCGCTCTATGAACGAAACTGTTGCTGGCTATTGCAAACGGAAGAGTAAAGTGGACAAGAACTTGCCTAATGCTTACGACAACGATAGTAAAGAGAGCGTATGACGTATATCGAATACATGAACCAGCTTTGGCGTTCTGCTTTGTTGTCGCCATTGCCAGCGAGTGAGATAGCCTTGTTTGCCTACCTTGTGAACGAGAGCAATAAGCGGTATTGGAAGATGCCGTTTGTGCGCTCCACAACAAGAATATGTGAAGACTTGCGCCTATCAAGGCAAACTGTCATTACGGCACGGAAGCATCTAGCCGAGCGCAAACTTATTGCTTTTACAGAAGGCAAATCCCGCCATCTACCGTCCAATTACACACTGCTTGAATGGACAGATGACTTGACAGTAGGCTTGACGGATAACTTGACACATGGTTTGACACATATTAAAGATAAAGACAAACACCAAAACAAAGATTCTTCTATAAAGGAAAGGCGTGAGATTTTTGACAGTAGAAATGGAGGCGAATATGGAAATAGCAAACGAAAAGAAAATCGCAGGACTTGTCCAGTTCCTGCGGAAGGGACGGACTATGACGGGGCGTTTTAGGTTGCCTATGTCGGAAGAACAGGCATACGAGTATCTTCTGGCAGCATATATTATGGAAGTACAGCTCCGCTATCGCAGGTTCATCTACAATGGTTTCGTTGAAGACCAAATCAAGCAGGTTGCAAAGTGCTTGACGGCATCAACAGCAAAGTTCGGTATCGTTCTATGTGGCGGATGCGGCAACGGCAAAACCACCATGCTCAAGGCGTTACAGAACCTTGTCAGACGATTGGAAATTCTCAAGCCAAACATATCGCCGAATGCAGGAAATAGCTCTGATAACTACTATGGTTTTACCATTGTCAATGCTATGCAAATTGCACAATTTCGAAAGACGGACTATAACAGGTTTTGCAAACTGGCGGGAGCTGATATGTTAGATATTGACGACATTGGAACAGAACCTGCAGAAATGCAGGACTACGGCAATTTCATGTATCCTATCAAGGAACTCTTGGCTATGCGCTATGACGCACAACTGTTCACGGTCTTCACTACGAACCTTGAACCCAAGGACATTCGTCAGCGATATGGCGACCGCATTGCCGACCGACTCAACGAGATGATGACAAAGATTGTCTATCGCAATCCGACCTATCGGACGGACAATATGCAGCCAGCGAACAACCAAGGATAGAGGAGGTCAGTCGTAAGGGAGACGACTTTTTGCAAAAGTCCATTAACATAATAGGGACTTTTAGATTCACTGGCTGATGCCGCTCACTTAAAAAGTCCTATTATGCTCAGGCTCCGCCCGAGACCTGTTGCCATTTATACCAAGGCTTTCAACTATTCTTATCATAACACCAAACAAGAAATGCAATATGCAAAGCAACATACCACGTGCCGCCATCCATGTAGGCAAGGACAAGAAATCATTCTCCGCCCAAGTGGGCAATGAAGCCGAGCGCAGAGGCTGGGACGAGAATGTCTATCGGATGAAGAATGCCGACAAGGAGAAGAATAATCATTACAACTTCTCTCGCAAGAATCTCAACTTCGAGATAGTCAAGGATGGAAAGATTGTCCCTCTTGGTTCCAACCCCATTCCACTCCATGAGCGCATTCAGATGCGTCTTGATGAATTGGGGTTCAAACCATATATGGATGCCAAGCATCTTGACCAAGTTTCAAAGAACAGTCCGAACTGCACTGTCGGCATGATATTCAGTGGCGACCACGACGTGCTGTACGACCTCGCTTTTGGCAACCAAAGGATAGACACTGCCAATCCTGATGCAGACCAGAGCCACATCGTATTGCAACAAGGCATATATAAATGGGCAAAGGACACCTACGACTTTGCCTGTCGAAAATGGGGCGAGGAGAATATTATCAGTTTCGCAGTCCATTGTGACGAAACAAGTATCCATGCCCATGTGCAGACTATTCCTGTGGAGAAAGTCAAGAAACGTGGACGCATTGGTAGCAAGTATGTCAACAAGAACAATCCCGACATAGTGCTTTCAACTAAGGAATGGAGAGCATTACCCAAAGAGGAGCGAGACAACTACACCAAGCAGACTGCCTCAAAGGACGTTGTTGAGCGTGTGTCTTATGCCAAGGTGTGGGGAGAGACGAGAAAAGCAAAGTCGGAATATCTCTCGCAACTTCATACAGACTATCACAATGAGGTTGGCTGCAAGTATGGTCTTGCACGTGGCATCCCTTACAATGAATTGTCCGAGGAAGAGAAACGAGGACGAAGGCATAAGAACAAAGTCGTTCTTGAAGCCGAGCGACAGGCGAAAGCGGCTCTTGACAAGGTGGAGAAATACGCTGTGCTTGCCACTATTGACAAGCAAGAGCTTACATTCCCTCTTCTCAACATCAAGACACCAGTTCAAGAGGCAATGAATGCCGTTAAGAAAGAACTTGCCATTCCTATTCCTGCACTTATCGGACAAAAGGCGTGGCGTGAGGAGCGGACAACAAGCATCAATGATGCTATCAAGGCTCTTGTAACCGCCATCAATGTTGAACGTAACAAGCAGAATAATGGTATACGAGCATCTGTCAACAAAACTTACACTTACTATATGCAGAATCTCAACAAACTGATTGTAGAGAACAAGGCATTGCAGAATGAGAATGAAGCGCTAAAGGCTGAAAATGCAAAAGTGAAGCAACGCATATCGCAACTTGACGAGAACGCAGTCAGACGAGTAACCGCTCAAAAGGATGCCGTTATTGAAAGGCTCAACACCCATTTAGTCTCAAAAAACGAGGACATTACAAGACTCAAGACTGATTACAATACTTTATGGGAGAAATATAAAATCTTGGTTCTTCAATGGAACGACTTGACAAAGCAGCCTGAAATAATTGAAGCTGTTAAACGTGTGGAAGAACGCAAGGAGCAAGAAGCGGAGGCAAAACGTTTGGAACAGGCAAGACAAGACAGATACCAAGGTGTACTTGACCGATTCATCAACGAAGGTCATGAACAGCTCAAAGCCTTTTCGCAATCAAGCAGAATAGATTTCGATGAGAAAGAAGCCAAAGCAATCTATTATGGTATTATGGCTACTGCCACAAAATCCAACATTGCGCTTCGCTCTCTACAAGGAGCAATATTTGCCGTTGAAAGATTTCTCGCGAGCATGGATTGGAATGGTTGTGGCAACTATCGGAGAGAATGTGTCGCACACTGGACAAAACTCTTTGCTACCGATAAGGTTGTTTATACCGAACCCATCATTCAGAACTTCCTTTCGTTCATTGATTACATGTCGTGCAGCGCAGATACATACGTTTCACTCGGTGGCTCCAATGGTTGTGCTGACCAACTTACGAATTGGGACGGAACACAGAAGTTGGGGTTAGGAGCACCATCAAAAAAGAAACTACAAGGTTTATCCAGATAATGGCAATGAGAGGCGATTTGTAGCGTTAATTACCACAAATCACCTCGAATCACAGAAATGTGATGCCAGAAGTAAAGATTTCCAATTATTTATTCTTTCGTCTGAATAAGATTTCCTACTTTTGTGGTCAATAATTGACAATTCCATCAAAAGAAAGTCTATTGGTTTAATCTAACCTCTGAGCAATAACATTGGAAGATAACACCAAACAGCCTTTAACGGCTGACGCTTCATTGTATAATGGGCAGCCTACCGACACAGGCTCATCGTGTCCAAGTGCAAGACTTACCTCTTGTACGCCCTCCATCTCAAAGAACAAAGGTGGGGTGTCGGTGGAGAATGTGCCTTCACGAAACAAGCAATGGTTTGTATTAAGAGTTTCTTATGGGCGTATTATTAAGGCAAAAGCATTCGTTGAGGCTAAAGGATTGGAATGTTATGTTTCTTTGCGATATAAAGAAGTAAGAAAGCAAGGAAAGAAGCGAATCATCACGGAGCCTCTTCTCCCCTCTTTTCTCTTTGTTCATGCATCAGCAGAGCAAGTTGATTCTCTTTTGCAAGATAAGAACATCAAGGCTTTTGAAAATAGAACTTTGTTGAGATACTATTACGACCATACTTCACATTGTGAAAATGCGCCAACCAAGAATCCTCCTCTTATCATTGCCGATACAGCTATGGATAATTTCATCCGTTTAACCTCCATACATAATCCTCACATCATCCCTGTTACTTCGGATAATATCAAATATAAGTTAGGAGATGAAGTAGTGATTACAGAGGGTGAGTTTAAGGATATACATGGTAGAGTGACAAGGATTGCTGGGCAACAGCGTGTGTTAGTAGAATTGTTTGATGGGTATTTGGTGGCAACAGCGTATGTACCAAAGAATGCGATGAAACCGTATGTAGAACATTAAATCAACATAATATATATGACCGAAAAAACGAAAAAATTACTTAGTCTTAATCATACAGAGGCAATGGATTTCTTTTTGAAATCAGAACAATATCATGGATTCGAGTTACCAAGGTATTTTATGTTCGACAAAATGCTTCAAAACCTTCGAACTTTCCAACAAGGGCGCAACATTGGCATCCCCCAAGGAGTGCTATATTTGACTTTATTGTTGAGACAAGTTTGTGATTACATTTATGGAGACGAGGATGTACTTAGAGTATACAAAATACTCATATGAATTGGCTCACCCTTATAAATTATATTTCAGAATATGATTACTTCAATATGGTTAGTGAAAAAGTTTGCAATTAGTATAACATCAAGTAAAAATATAACAAAATGAAAAATTTCGTATATTCCACCAATCGTTATGATGAGGAAGCAAAAAAGCATGGGAAAGCAAAAGCTTTAGACATGTTTCGCGTCAAGACATCTAGTGAAGGATATAAACATCCAAGGGAAATGGAATACACAAAATTCCCTGGCAATTATATAAAAATTAAGCATGAAAATTTTCGCTCAGTATTAACAACTAAACAGTTTACTATCGAAGGGCAGCAAATCTGTGTTTATATCGCACTACGAATGTTTGCTAGAGGTGATTCCGAATATGATAAATTCAAATTGACCACCAAGTCCGAGAAAGAAAGAGACACAATTACAGGTAAGGTATCACTTGATTGGGCATATTATGAAAAAAAGGTAAAAGAACTTCTTAAAGAGCCGACAGTAATAAGTAACAAACCCGAACTGACAAATTCCGAAAACCTTTTCATCTCTACTCCACTCAATATTAATCACAAATTATTCGAGATAACAATTTTTGAGACCAAAGAGTGGATAAACTGTGTCAACGACAACTTCACCGGCTCTACAAACGCAGAAGGAGAATTTACCGATTTTACTAATGCTGCAAACGAGATAAACAAATGTCTACTTGACAATCTCTTTAATCCTTCAAGATGGTACCCTATTGAATTCAAAGAGTATGCTATATTGGCATACAAACGTGAAGATGGTAACTGGATTCTTGCAAAATTAGTTAGTCGCAATCCTCAAGGCGAATACTCCACGGAAATTCCAAAGGAAATCCCTACCGACTTTCAACGTGGCTATCCATGCACATTCCTCGAAGATCGCGACGAGTGGCGAGTAATGGAACAAGATTCAAAGAGCAACATGGTTCTATCATCACAGCAAGTCGACATCGTATCCCAAAAACAGATAAGATACCCACTATTCTTAACAGGAAGGGCAGGTAGTGGTAAATCGACTTTGCTGCAATACCTGTTCGCAGAGGTAATTCTTCGCTACATAAATAGCCGCGACAAGGAAGGGATTGAGCTGAAAGCACCTGTGTACTTATCTTATAGTTCAAACCTTATTGACGATGCGAAAAAACTGTGTACAACGCTGTTCGAGAAAAACAACGTATACAAGAAAGCATTGGAGGACAAGAATGTCAACTACAAGAAAGACATACAACCACTTCTACCAAAGATGTTTTATGTCTTCAAGACTCTTCTGTGCGAATGTATCGAACAGAAGGACCCTGGCAAGGTCAAGAAATTGTTCCCTGACAGTAAATACATATCATTCCCCAGATTCAATTCTATGTGGAAGAAGAAATTTGGCAAAATAAGGAATGCAGCTAAAGATTATGGACCTAGCGTTAGCTGGCATGTTATAAGAACCTACATCAAAGGTTGGGACAGCGATGCTTACCTTACTCCTGATGATTATGACCAAATTGGCGATAAAAACCAATCAGTCACACCAAAAACATTTAGAACTATCTATGAAAACGTTTGGAAAAAGTGGTACTCCAAGCTCAACATCGAAGAAGGAGCATGGGATGACCAAGACCTTGTTATTTATTGTCTTCAAGAGAATTGCATAGACGAACGTTTCTCAGCCGTGTTCTGTGATGAGTCGCAAGACTTCACCCGTGTGGAAATTGACTTCATACTCAACTCATCATCATTCGCCCAACGCTCCATCAAGATTCAAGACGATATCAACAAACTGCCGTTCGTTTTTGCCGGCGACGAGTTTCAAACACTCAATCCTACAGGATTCAGTTGGGAGTCACTGCGCAGCTACTTCACGGAAAGGCTATCCACTTTAGTCGGTATCAAGCCACAGAAAGGCATGATACCAAGTCCAGTTGTGCTTTCCGAGAATTTCCGCTCGACTCGCAACATTGTGAAGCTGGCAAACCGCATACAGCTCCTCCGCGCTAGTCGGTTTAATGAATACTCAGTACCACAGAAACCACATTTTTCACAGGAAGGTAGTTCCGTATACTGCATATCTCCGTCAGACGAGGAAACACTGAAGAAACTAAAGGACAACGGAGTTGTACTTATTGTGCCTACCAACGATGGCGAGTCTGTGGAACAATACATAAAAGACTCACCACTGAAGGATTTCGTCAAGTTCGAGGAAGGAGTACCTAGTAACATTACAATTCTGAATCCAACACAAGCCAAAGGTTTAGAATATCCAAACGTCGCAATATTCGGATTTAACACAAAGAACAATCAAGGCATACAAATTGACAATCTGACAAAATGGTTCGACAACCACGAATGTCCCAACTTGACTGAGGATATAGAACTAAAGTATCAGGTCAGTAACGCATATGTGGCCGTCACACGCGCAAGTTCCAACCTTTATATCATCGATGACGTCAACCGCTCATCATTTTGGGCATTCGCTTTCAATCAGTCTGAAGATGAGTCTCTCGATAAGGAAATCAATCATTTGCAGTTACTTATGTTTGGTAACCTTTCCTCAGCAAAGCGTGACCAATGGTCGGAAAATGAAATAGGTTGGATTGAGTACGTTAAGGATATTGATATTTCTGATGAGAACCTAAAGTACCTGAGTTCAAACGAGCACAAGCAAGACTTAGAAAATAGAGCGGCCGAACTGCATGATAGCAAACTCATGTTGCAGGCTGCGACAAGCTACAAGAGTGCTGGCAATAGAATTGATGAGGCACGATGCAGAGCAAAGGCTGCGGCTTACGACGAGAGATTCGACGAAGCTGCAGAATGGTTTTCCAAAGCAGGAATGTATGACAAGGCCGTTGACAACTATTGGCTGGAACTAAACGTCAATCAGCAACAATCCGTGGTCGAGAAGATTAAGAAACTTACAGGGAAATCACACAACAAGAAAATAGAATTCTGCAAAAAGACAACGGCTCCAACGTTACGCGATATAAAAATGGGGCTTGACGATATGGCAATATTCTTAAGAGAAAATCCCAAAGAACAGGTTTGTTACAAAGCTTGGAGTTACATTATTACGCTTATGATGCAGAATCTCAAGACAGAGGGAGCTGAAGGCACCAAGGAAATCCCCATCATTATTAAAGCGTTGGACAAACTAGCTGAGTTCGATATAGAGGTAAACGCTTGCCGCTCAAAATTGGCATCTATAGCCTATGGCATCGGTGCCAACGAGGAAGCTATTAAGGTGTGGGAAAGCATGAAGAAAGTGGAAAGAATACCAGAATATTGTAACGCAAAACTAAAAGTTGAGAGATATCCCAAGACCATTGAGTTCTACGAGGGCACAAAAGATCCAAAATGGTTCAACAAACTGATTGAGGATGCAAGGAAGAACCTTGATATCCCACTAACAGAAAGCCAAAAGACAGTATTGTGCAGAGCTGTCAGACAGGGCTCGGACTGTAAAAAGGAATTCAAATGGCTTCTTCCGTTCATGCTTAGCTCGTCAGATAGCATAGGGAGCACGGACCATGTGGTTAGAGAGGCAAAGGAATTGGGCATCAACGTTAATGAGTATGTTATTCATACAATTGCCGAGTTACGCTATTCTGACTTGCGGTCATGGAAACGTCCGAAGGTTGAGTATGTTGACGCTGAGGTAGAACCGCTGTTTGATGCGATAGAAGCCATCGGGCGCATACGAAAAAGTGATTTTCTTGGCTATATGCAACGTGCGCTGAAAACCATGAAAACAAAGGATTTTTGCGGAACAAACTACAAGCGATTCGCACGTAAGAAAGCTGCGCTCATTGTATTTCCTGAACTTGGAAAGGCATTCGAGCAAAGTGGAACGTTTGTCAACGCCTGTATATTCTATGAATGGGCAGTTGCGAATACTGACGATAAAGATTTGAAACGGCTTATGGACGAGCGTTGGATTGTATGTAAGGAACGTCAGGCACACAACGATGACAATGACAATTATCGCGCCGATGCAAAAAAGAAACGTGAGCAGCTTAACATCGGCGACAAAGAGCTACCGACTGAACTCAGACAAAACAATAGTTATTGGGAACAGATTTATAAAATAGCCACAAGCATAAGCAACGAAACACGTACACCGCAACAGCAAGCGACTCAGAAACTGGAAACTGCTAAGTCGGAGACGGTGTCACAGGTAACTGTAAAACAGGAGAACATGAATAAAGATGCGGCACTGACAAAGAATCAACATATCGAGATACAAGATTCTCATAGAGATGTGCAGCCAACTTTATCTTCAACAATACAAAAGATTATCTATGGCAACTATGCTGTCACATATTTCCCTAAGAATAAGGAAGTCCTGATAAAGACAACTGACGATTACGAGTATCAAGTGCGTATAAAACATGGCATATTCCCAAAAGGTGGTGATTACGAGTTTCGCAATGGACGAATCCATATATCGGAAGATGGCAGTCCGACACCTTTCGCAATAATCAAGGACGAAAACATGCTTGTAATAAAAATCATGGACGGTACCCTTGATACAGGTATGCATTTCACGTTTGAATTATAATACAACATTAGTACTGGTGCAATTAATTGCGCTAGTACTAATAAGTTAATGCAGATAAAAACAACATGTAATGAAAAGATCACATTCTTTAGAAAAAAGTCTTGATGATGTTAAGTATGAACAATATGTAAACAATCTTCATGACAGATTGCCACAACTTATAGACCCTAGTGAAATAGACTGTAAGCGATGGCCATGGGAACTTTTGCAAAATGCAAAAGATACTGTTGTTAAAAGAGAAAAACCAGAAGAACGCTATGTTGATGTAACGATTAGATACTATACAGATAGTGACGGTAAGAAAAAACTTTATTTTGAACATAATGGAGATCAGTTCACAAATAAGGCTATAACAGGTCTTATCTGGAAGTTTAGTGCAGAGAAACGAAATGAACAGACAACCGAAGACGGCTTGACTCGTGACAAACAAAGTACGGGACGTTTCGGTACTGGTTTCATGACTACACATGCGTTGTCTTTAACTGTAGATGTGTCTGGTTCATTATTCCACGATGACCCAGAAGTTATGAGAAATGTATCTGTTGATTTTACATTACATAGAGAAGGACCAGATGACGAAGCTTATAAAGCTGGTGTAGATAGAACTGAAAGGGAGATTGACGAGAATATGGATAAAAGACCTATTCCTGCCGATGAAATACTTCCTACTAGATTTACATATCATCTGAACAAAGATTCTAGTGAAAGGGCTGCAAGAATGGGTATTGAGAACGTTCGTGCCAATGCAGCACAAACTATGCTGTTCTGTCCATCAGTTCGTTCTATAACTGTAATTAATGAAGAAAGCAATGTCACTTTCAAGATTATTCGAAAGAATAATGATGAAAGAAAGGATGTAGTAAAAGAGACAGTATTCGTAGAAGAAAGTAGCGATAGAAACGAGCCTATTACCCGTAGGTTCATCTCTATGGAAATTGAAGAGCCATCGAAAGAAATCTCCAGCCATTGGAAAGCAAAAGACAGAAATCTGAGACTTCATGTTGCAGTGGAAGTTGACAACGATAACAATATATTACCTATTCCTTCAACATCTCCTTCAGTTTATTGTTCTCTCCCACTTATTGGCTTTGAGAGGATGTCATTGCCATTCTATATCAATAGTAATGATTTTGAACCTGCAACAGAAAGAACCTCATTGTATCTGAAAAAGAAAAGATTTGAGATCAGGACTAATGAAGAAACTGATGAGGAAGAGCAATTCTATCTGCAAAGTGGTATCAACTGGTCAATATTTGAAAGATCGCTTTCATTATACGAATCCGTAGTAGATTATCTTATTGATAACGGATATAATAAGAGATACAATCTCATTAATGGTCTGGGCAATATTCTTAATGGAGCCTGGGGTGTTGAGACTAAGAATTGCTTAGCCTCAAGATTCATTCTACCATTAAGAAATATGCTTGTACAGAAGAATCTGGTTAAGACAAGTGAAGGCTATAGGAGCATAAACTCTGATGTAAAATTTGTAGAATGCTCGAAAGACTGTGACCTGCATGATTTCTATGAAATTTGCAAGACCATATATGGAAATAATCTCGCTATTGAAGATGAAAACGAGAACTGGGTAGCATTAAAGTGGGGACGATTCACTTTTGAAACAGACTTTGACGAGAAGAAGCCAGAAAGTGAGAATCTAGCAATACCCACTGTTAAATATGACAAAGTTGCCAAGTACATTGAGGATGCCACTTGCCTTGATAATCTGATTCTTATCATTGAAAATGATTCTGATATAGAGACCAATTTTGATGCTGAGCAACTGAAAGAGTTTGAGGTGTTACGAAAGCTTCAATGGTTAAATAAGTTCTATGAATGGATTGCAGTATCAAAAATAACAAAACTTGCGGACAATAAGATTGTACCTAATCGTCTTGGTTATTTCTGTTCAACAGAACAAGGTTGTGATTTGAAAGATGCAAGTGACATCCCAACCAACATCTTCGATTTCATGAAGAGAATGGAAATAGATTGGGATAAGAATCTGCTTATGGAAGGAGTGCAACACATAACCTTGACAAAGGAAACGAAGGATAATGTTATTGTCGCAATTAAAAACCGATCAAAAGAGATTCGTGATGATAATTATTCAAGCGATGACTCTAAACTGACAAAGTTATTACCATTGTTGATGGCTCTTCCATATACAGAAGATGGAAGACCCCAAGAGTTCTATGAAAAGCGTTCAAAGATTCTGTCAATTTTGAAAACTGTATTTAAATCCGAGGCAGAAGAAGTTGAATCTGAAACTTTGGAGCTAAAAGCCGAAACTTTGGAAGATTCAGACAAGTGGCTAATGAGCCGTGTTTCTACCAAATTGGCAAACCGCAAGCATTTAGATGTTATAAGTGCTGAAGATACGGAAGAACAAATTGCATCTAAGTATTGCACTTCGGAGTGGCTTTCAGATATAGTAAGTTTCATGTTTGATAAGGGTTATCTGCATCTTGACGACATAACTGAAAATGGATCTTCTGACGATGTTTTGAGCATAATTCCCAACAGATATGGCAACTTTAAACCGATCAATTTGTTATACAAGCAAGGCTTGATTCCCGACAAGTTATTGGATGACTGTCTAAAAGATACAGGCTTTGACATCAAAGAAGTCCTTCTGTATGATGGATTTGTATTAAATGAAAAAGCAAAGATTACAGAATATCAAATTACAACGTTGGCAAGTAAGTACAATGAGTACTTTGATGGTGAAGATAATGACAAAAAGGAATCGGTATCAAAATTCTTGCTTCATTTAGTCCCAGAATGTGGCGAACAATATAAAGAGATTCGCAACCTTTACGACGAATACAATAATATTGAAGATACCACCATTAACATTATTAAGACTTCAGAACTTAGTATATGGAAGGGTGCAAAGGACTACATGATAGGTTTGCTAGCAGAGAAAGCCTCTGAATGCAATAACATTTTCACAATTGGCAAAGTTCTCAAAAAAAATACTAATAAGGAACTCACTAACGAGCAGGAGAGTGAGTGCAAAAACTTAGGCATGTCCTGGCTTAACCGATTAGCGCAGGTAATTAAGAATGGCAAAGTGTCGGTGAAAGAAGATCTATTATTGATCCCCGATTGGTATGGTAATCTTCATCCTTCAAATGAGGTAATCTATGATGGAACTATACTTGATCATTATAAACATAGTGATAATCTAATTAAACTAGTTGATAGTGAACTATGGTCACACTTCCATGATAAGAAGAATGGTGATGACAATATGACAAGCACCATTGTTCATCCCCAATATGTTTTCGCTAAAGAATTTCAAAATAACACTGACGAAAAGTTATTCGACCTCGTTGATAGATTGGTGTTCTTCTGTAGTGAACATAACTCTACAGAATGGAAGAAACTACTCAAACGTTCAATAAAGACGCTTCTAGACTTTTTCGAGTCAAATGAATCGACCCCCATGTCTTCTTCTATTCACCGTAATAAGGATGACGCCGAATTATCAAGACTATTTCCAGAAACATACAAGAATAGGAAGAATTTGTCATATGACTATATCTACGATGCTGAAACAAAAGCTCGTTTCTCACAAATGAATGACAACTATTCTTCGGATGAAATAGAGATATTGATTGAGAATAAAAACTTTGTAAAGAAAATATTACAGAGCAGCGAACTTGTTCCCATCCAAAAGATTATTGAGGAATTTCCTAATACGGATTTTACGTCAATACTAAACATCTTACGAAGAGAGCAAGGAGATTTTAATTTAGAACGATTCCTGCAAAATATTTCTGATGATCGCAAGAGAGACATCGGAGATAAAGGAGAATGCTACGTTTACGAAATGCTTTGTAGTAGCTTTGGTTGTAATAATGTCACATGGTCAAATTATGCGCCAAACGATGCGAATGCTAGAATTGTGAGTTTCAATGGTAAAGAATATCGCTTGAATACAACCTCTCACGATTTTGATTTCGTTGTTTCACATAATGGTAAGAACATATTTATTGAAGTAAAGACAACAGTGGGAAATATAAAATGTAGTAAGGATTTCCCTCTTATCTTTGAGACAAAAGAATGGGAATGGATTGATAATCTTCAAAATCAAGAATCATTACATTACATTGTAAGAGTCTTTGATATTGAAGGTTCGCCCAAAGCGTACTTCTTAAAACAGTCTTTATTTGTTGAATAAAAAAGAACATTATAAGAACACATATTTTAGAATCAACAAAAGAAACATTATTGCTATTATTATGCTTTGTGCTGCAGAGGTAATGATTGCACAAAACAGTGAGCCGAAATCCAACCCTTTCGAACGACTAGCTAATTGGTAGGCGAATAACCGTTATGTTCGAACAAGAATTACAACAATACCTTCTCCGCAAATATCCGCAGGAGAATGCACAATGTGAATAAACTACAACATATATTGATGCTTATATTTCTCGACTTGGACGGAACTCTGGTAAATACAGTTCACCCTTCCTGGAAACCTTATAAAGATGGACTGCAGGATTTTCCTGTTGCACAAATACCCTTATTTGCAGGAGTAAAAGAGTTTATTGCTTCAAGAAAAGCAAAAGGGGATTTTTTAGTTATAGTTTCAGACTCACACCCTCGTTATGTTAATCCGATTGCAGATATGTTAGGTGTAGAGGCTTTATCTCTAGCTGACAAACCTAACAACAAGAAAATTCTAGAATTTCTTGATTCACACCCTCAGTATAAGCAAATGGTTGCTGAAGGTTATTGTTTTATAGTCGGCGACACGAAACTTGACATAGAGTTAGGTAGAAGAATTGGTGCGTTAACATGTTGGATACTTCCATACCTAATAACCAAGGATATTAAAGATGAGCGGGACGGTATAGGAGATGAAATGGCAAGTAAAAAAATGGGGCCAACTTTTACGGTTAAGACTTTTGCTGAAATAGAGGAAATTATAGACTTTCCCTTAAATAATCTATATTCCATTGAATCATCTTTTGCAGGAGGACAATCATTAAAGGCTATTCGTTTCTCGGATAACAAGTATAAGGATGGTTCTTATGCTTGTATTCGTTGTTTGGCAAGACAAGAGCAAGGTGAATGTGACAAATACGCAAGAGCAGATAAGTATTATTTAATGTCTAACCCGAATAGGACTGATGAATTATTGCAAAAGTTAGCAAATGGTATATCTTCGTTTATTAATCAACCTGCAGTACAGGAACAAGGATGGGATTACTTTACATATTTGACAGATAAGGCATCAACTGTTCCAACGAATAAGATGAAGGCTATTTTTGATTTAGTACAAACATCCATCCCTAAAATAGAATTGTTAAAATGGAATGACAATACACAAGGTTCTTTGAGAAACCGTAACTTATACAACGAACGTAAAGCCTTTCTTGAACAATTTCTAACAGTTTCAGTTCCTAAGGAAAAAGTGATAGATTTGTTTGGTGGGGAAACAGAACAACCGATTTCAATTCAAGAAAAAAACATTATTGTGCTTGATGATCAATTAACCACTGGAGCGACAGCATGGCATGTAATACACAAGTTAAAGGAAAAAGGAGTCAAGAATATTCTGTTTATAGCAATGTTCCAAATGGTTCTTGCTGTAAACAATAATGATATTATCTGTCCTAGATGTGGCAAACCTATGATAATGAAAATAAGGAGAAGTGATGGTCATAGATTCTATTCTTGTACACCACCAGAATACAGAGGTGATGGCTGTGGCTTTATTATTGACATACAAAATTAATAAGATTATGGAACTAAAAGAAATATTAATTCTTACTCAGGTAAAAGGTATTGGCCCCGCTTTCTTCAAGAAGAACCGGTCAAGGCTGATATGTTGTGACGATTGCACTAATTTTATAAAAGAAGTAAACGAAGAAGCAATAACAGAGTATCAGGTTTACGAAAAAGTTGCGGAAAGAGTTTTGACCGATTGTAAATCCCTTGGTATAAGGCCAATTTCATGTCTATCTCCTGAATACCCCAAAATGTTGCTAGAGATAAACGATCCTCCTGCAGTGTTATATATCAAAGGAAATGAAACGCTTCTGAACAAGGTTATTGCTATTATAGGTACTCGTCATAGCACTCCTCTAGGAAATAAAATTGCAGAACGACTTGGGGAACATTTCTCCCAAGAATATTCAATTTGCAATGGACTGGTAGAAGGCATAGATGAACATTCAATTTATTTTAATGGTAAAATTACGTCCAAAGCTATAGGAATAATCTCTGGAGGATTAAATTACGCCCAAACTTGTAGCAAGGTTCATGCAAAAGTTATTGATGACGTACTTAACGCTGGTGGATTAATTATCTCTGAATTTCCTCCACAGCAACTAGAGGATAAATATTCTGGGAGTAAGGCAAGTAGGATACAAGCAGGATTGTCGCAAGGTCTAATATTAGTACAGAGCAGAATTGATGGTGGCTCCAAATATACGTTGGCAACGTTTTCGAAACTGCCAAGAGTATTGGGAGTTGTTCATTTTCCATCTTCAGAAGAATATCAATCAGAAGAGTTTGAAGCTAATAGAGTCATTATATCTGAGCAGAAAGAAGGAATTGCAAGATTCGTTGGTTTGAAAACTATTAGAAATATAAAGACATCCAGTATTATTCCAATACAAGGAAAGGCGGACTATGAAATCTTTTCCTCGAAAATAGAGGACACATCTTTTCAGACATCTTTATTTTAGAAAACATGCTCGAACTCGAACTACAACAATACCTCCGCCGTGAGTACCCACAAGAGAATGCTCGCTGCGAATGGAAGGAATATAAGAATTTGAAGAACTCGTTCTGTGGGGACGAGAAAGACGATGTCATATCCTACGTGTCGGCTATCGCCAACATGGAGGGAGGCCATCTTGTGATTGGTGTTAAAGATAAAACACTTGAAATAGTTGGGACTGATATTTCAAGGCTTACTTTTAATGGGCAACCAGCAAACACTCAGTCGGCAACGTTCAAACTCACAGAACAATGCACTTATCTGTCATCAGAAGGTTTAAGCATAGAGGAGTTTGTAACAGAAGATACAGACAAGCGAGTATGGATAATACATATCCCAAAGCACTTGCCTCGTCGCCCAGTCCTTGCCCACAAGAAGGCATGGCAGCGGATAGAGGATTCTTTGGTTGAAATGACTAACGAAAGGATGAGTGTCATCCTCGAAGAGCCTATCTACACAGCAAAGGATTGGTCTGCAGAAATTGTTCCTGATGCTACAATAGACGATTTGGATGAGGTTGCTATTGCCAAGGCTCGCATGATGTTCAAGAAAGTACATAGTCGCATACCTGCGGAAGAAGTGAATGCTTGGAATGTTCAAACGTTCCTGAGCAAGTGTGGCTTAACGAGAAACGGAGGCATTACACGTGCTGCCATTATATTGCTAGGTAAATATGAATCCGCTTTCAAACTTCGTCCTGCCGTTGCACAGGTTACATGGACACGCAGAGACAATAATCAAGATGTGGTAGACTACGAACACTTCACTGTTCCTTTTATATTAACGGTGGACGAAATACTATCAAAGATAGAAAACCTGACATTGCGTGAGATGCCTGGCGGTACGCTGTTCCCAGACACGATGAAGCAGTATGATGACTATACCATTCGTGAAGCTCTTCATAATTGTATTGCTCATCAGGACTACACTCTTCAGCAGCGCATCAATTTTGTAGAAAACCCAGGCTACTTGTATTATTCCAATGCAGGAACATTCATTCCCGGTACTCTTGAGAATGCTTTGAGAAACGAAGAACCTCAAACGCATTTCCGTAATGAATGCCTGTGTAGGGCTATGGTTGACTTTAACATGATTGATACCGTAAGTCGTGGTATCAAGAAAATGTTCAATGAACAATGGCGCAGACATTTCCCTATGCCAGACTATGAGATTGACCAAGTTAAGAAGAAAGTGGTTGTCCGTGTCTATGGCAATGAAATCAACAAACGATACACAGATTTATTGAAGACAAACGACACTCTTTCTCTCTGGGATTGCATCTCGCTTGACGCAGTACAGAAAGGAAGAACTATTCATGAAGACGTTGCCCAAGACTTGCTAAAACGTGGACTGATAGAAGGTGAGGCTCCGCATTACAGCATCTCTCTTAGCATTGCCAAAAACACGCATCAACTTCCTTCTTATACAAAAACGAAAGGATTGGATAAGGAGAGGTTGCGTCAAATGATTCTACAATATCTCAGCAATGCTGGCAGTGAAGGTGCCAAGCGAGATAGTATATACGAATATCTGAAGGATGTGCTGCCACGGAATAAAACTGAAGAACAGCAAATTCGTATGCTTGGAGATTTGCTCAAAAGCATGAGTAAGGAGAGTATAATAAAAGCGGAAGGACGAACTTGGTATATCGTTCATCAAATATAGCGAAATTCGACGGATTATAGCGGATTCGTCATAATTATAGCGAAAGAGTCGTTGTAAATCCGTCATAACTCGTACCAATCCGTCGAATTTCGACGGATTTTATAGCGAAACCGACCGATTATCAAGGATTTGGTCGAAAAGTGACCGATTAAGTCGAACATAAAATGCAACAGATATATGTTATTAGGAAACAAGATAAGGTCTCTTAGAGACGAACAAGGAATATTGCAGCGCCAAGTAGCTGCATACTTAGAAATAGACACACCCATGTTCAGCAAGATTGAACGTGGCGATAGACGAGCAAAGAGAAGCCAAGTAATTCAAATGGCAAAATACTTCAACGTGGATGAAAAGGAAATGCTCACCCTTTGGCTTGCCGACAAAGTATTGGATGCTTTGGAAGGTGAAGACGAATTGAAACTTACAGCCATTGAAACAGCAAAAGACGAGTTAATGGATGTTAATCGCTAACTTGCAGCAAACAATTCATCTTCTGATATAAACAACGCAAGATTGATTTCTTGCATACAATGGGAACTTTATGGTATCATTTATGCTTGATGCCGTAAAGTTTCTTTTGATTTACAGATACTTATAAAATATATACTGCTTCAAGCGTGGAGTCTATCCTGTCACTCGTTCCACGCCATAAAGGCCTTCGCATTGCCCTGATTGTCGAAACGAGCAACGCCGAAAGCCCCACGCCAGTGTAAGTATATAGAAAGCTCTAATGACAACGAACGACAAAATCGTCCGAAGCCAATGAGGGCTGTATATAATACACCACATGAGACGTTCCCGTTGCTTTGTTTTTGACAATCAGTTTGAAGTTGCGAAGTTCTTATGGCGTCAAAACCAAAGCGTACAGTTACGCCTTATACCGTATGTATGTCTGCCCAACCTCTGCCCATCGGGGCTTTCGGTATGGGTATAGACCACACAAAGGTAACATTTTTACCTTGAAAACCACTTTGTTTGGCTGGTAAAGTATGACTTTAAACTCTAATTTAACATTATTAAATATAAATATATCAAAGAAATCTACTTTTGTACGATTTCTCTCACTAAAAGTTTGTATTATCAATGATTATTCTTTACCTAATATTCCTATGTTGCAATGTTTTTAATTTTCTACTGCAATCTGCAATTTTTCGTAAAATATCTACCATATCTTCCATTTTCAGCGTTGCGCGTTGCGTATCAAAGGGATAAGGGCTGGAAGATGCAGGTTGTATCTACCAGGATTTGAGCGTATCTTCCATCAAATCATAGGAGGGTATAGCATCCTTGCTATACCCACGCTATCACGAACCATAGGAGGGTATAGCATCCTTGCTATACCCACGCAGACACTAACCATAGGAGGGTATAGCATCCTGCTATACCCACGCTACCACTAACCATATGAGGCGGCGTGGGTATGGCAGGATGCCATACCCTCCCAAGAAGATTAAGCCTTTGTTGCAAGCGGTGAAGCCTGAGTGTATTTGCGTGCGCTCAACTCCTTATCGAGCATATACAGACCATAGCCGTTGCCCTGAATCATCTTGAGGTTGTCGATGATGTTCTGTGCGTTCTCCTCTTCCTCCACCTGCTCATCGATGAACCACTTGAGCATACTCTGCGTAGCGTAGTCGTTCTCGCTTGTTGTGAGAGCGAAGAGATTGTTGATGAGCGATGTCACCTTCTGCTCATGAGCAAGTGTAGCCTCGAACACAGCGAGCGGCGACTCCCAAGTTGTAGGCACAGCGTCGATAGGCTTCAGTTCAACACGTCCGCCACGCTGTATGATGTAATTGAACATGATCTTGGCATGATCCTGCTCCTCCTGAAACTGTACCTCAAACCAATTGCCCATTCCCGGATTACCGTTAGCGTGAGCATAAGCAGCCATTGAAAGATAGAGATAAGCCGACCAAAGCTCGGCGTTGATTTGGGCATTAAGAGCCTCTTCTATTTTCTTGTTCAGCATAATTATTAAGTTTTAAATGATTATTCGAGTGGTATGCAAATGTACAAAATAAATTGATAATCCATTTGTGTTTACATCGTTTTTATATCAATTTTATTGCCAATTATCAATAGACGAAAAAAATATTGCTGTAACATAAAAACATGTGTTTTTATCTATCATATCTGTCAGTCTGCGTGTAATGTACTACGTTACAGAAGGTTAATGACTGACAGATAACGATTCTATCTGTCAGGATTTTGAAATATCTACCAGAATCATGGGGGTGCAGCAGTCTCTGCTGCACCAATAAAACTTCGGTAGATGCCACTTATTGCTTGGTTGGTGCACTGCTTGGTTGGTGCACCGCTTGGTTGGTGCACCGCTTGGTTGGTGCACAGCTTGGTTGGTGCACCGCTTGGTTGGTGCACTTCCTGCTCGGTTGGTGTCACTTCCTGCTCGGTTGGTGTCACTTCCTGCTCGGTTGGTGCACTTGAGACAAGTGCACCCCCTAAAAGTGCACCCCCTAAGGGGAACTTCCTAAACAAGGGATCAAATAATATTGTTGTGTTTTTAACAATCCAATATTATTGTTTATCTTT
>ENA-UONT01000349-UONT01000349.1-human-gut-metagenome-genome-assembly--contig:-CS20-NODE-349-length-59654-cov-12.803168_pt1 | contig 59654 bp, 93 predicted proteins | sample MGYA00242459_ERZ724006 | MGnify/ENA metagenome assembly ERZ724006 | reverse complement strand
TTCCTCTGTCCATTTAGATAGGGGGAGGTGTCCGTCAAAATGACACCCCCTATGCATCGCGACCCTCTTAGAAATTTCCCCGGGGGTCAAAATGCCAGAACAATTCTGCCCAGAAAAATGCCTCGGGTCACAGATTCACCTCCTGTGTTATTTAGGGTTTTCTGCCATGATCTTTCTCCTGCCGAGATTGCCTCCTATATAGCCTATCCGTCTTTCCGTCCTTTCTTTCCATAAAACCCGAGGCATTTTTCTGGGCAGAATTGTTCTATAACTTACTAAATCTATCTGAGAGGAGGTAGAAACCATTGGCAAAGGCTGCTAATGACAAGACGAAAGCCAAGAATCGTCCAGCCCTGTCAGTAGAAGCTAGGGAAGCACACCTTATTTCCCTCGCTGAGGACCTAGCAGAGCAGCAATTGAGAGATGGAACTGCTTCCTCTCAGTTGATTACCCATTATTTAAAGCTTGGATCTACGCGCGAACGGCTCGAAAAGAAACTTCTTGCCGAGCAAGTCGAATTGGCATCTGCTAAGAAAGATAATATTCGTGCGCAGGCCCGTCAGGACGAACTTTTTGAAGCAGCTAGGAAAGCTATGCAACGGTATAATGGTGACATGGATGAGGAGGAGTACGATGAAGACATATACTGAGCTTCTTAGTATTCCTGACTACATCGGCAGAGTTGAATATTTGGAAACGCATTCATGCATTGGCGAAGAAACTTTTGGATGGTCTCGATATTTGAATCAGGCTCTCTATCACTCGGATGAGTGGCGAAAGTTTCGAAGAGATATTATCATTAGGGACGAAGGCTGTGATCTCGCACTTCCTGGTTATGATTTGGAAAACAGTGATATTATCATTCACCATATAAATCCAATTACACCAGAACAGATTGAAGCTCGAGATCCTATAATATTCTCTAAGAACAATGTTATTTGCGTCTCTGATAGAACTCACCGATTCATCCACTATGGTGGCATTCGAAATGCTATATTTCCAGTGCTAAACCGTACACCTAACGATACCTGTCCATGGAAAAGACCGAAAGGAGGGGATCGCTAATGGGCGTGTTTACCCAGGCTGAGATCGAGTCGAGTATTCTGCTTTCCATCAAGAAAGCCATCGGGGCGGCCCCTGATTATACTCCCTTCGATGTTGACATTATCATGCATATAAACTCACAATTAGCAAATCTCTATCAAATCGGTTTGGATGCTGCTAAAAGCGTTGTTGTGAATGGACCAGATCAGCTTTGGACAGATTTGATTCCTGCTGGTGATTCTCGTCTCCAGTTTGTGAAGACATATATTTATGCCAAAGTAAAGATGATCTTTGATCCGCCTACTTCGACTGCACAGATGCAAGCTTTAAAAGATGCAGCCGCTGAATCTGAATTCAGAATTAGTGTTGCTGTTGACAAACCTTATGATGATCTGAATCCTGCCAGTCCCATTGCTACTGGGGATCATTCTGTTCTTAAGAATCGTGATCTTCCTGATCAGCATCCAATTAAGGCTATTACGAATTTGGATGAGACAATCCAGAAGACGAATACCAGCCTGAGTGAGAAGCTAAATAAGTCTAGCGCGATGACCGAAGCTCAGATCGATGCGATCATCAATAAGTCTCGCTGGAAGAAATCGACGAGGTGATTAAATGGCCGCTAATAACTTTCTTGATCGAGCAGGTCTAAGTTATCTGTGGACGAAGATAGCCAATGCGATTTCTACATCTATATCTGCTACGGAAAAGAAAATTCCTTCTAAGGTATCTCAGCTTGAAAACGATAAGAAATATATTACTCTTGCTGAAGTTCCTTCTGATATAGCTATCCCTGCAGAAACAATACAAGCAATTGTAAATGGCACATATTCTTAAAGAAAGAGGTAGATTATGGCTACTCCTAATTTTCTTGATCAAGCCGGTTTGGGATATTTATGGACAAAGATAACTGATGCAATTTCCACGTCTGCATCTGCTATGGAAAAGAAAATTCCTTCTAAAGTATCTCAGCTTGAAAACGATAAGAAATATATTACTCTTGCCGATGTTCCTGATGGAGCTGCGGCATCCAACACGGTTCCTAAGGTCGATTCTGGATCTGGCAGTGTTGGTACTGAATCTGCATTTGCAAGAGGCGATCACGTTCATCCAACTGATACAACTCGACTCGCAACGAATGGTGATGCCTCGAGCGTAACAGTTACATTCACAGCCCCTAATAAGCGAGAAACCATCGTCTCTGGTGAATCATTCAACACCATTGCCGGTAAGATTCTGAAGTATATGAATGACTTTGGAAGTTGCGCATTCAAGAGCATGATTCTGAAAGACGATCTTGCACCTTCTGTCAAGACCTCTCTTGAAAAAGCAGATACAGCACTTCAGTCTTATACCGAGACTGACCCGACGGTTCCTGCATGGGCCAAGTCTCCTACTAAGCCGACTTACACAGCCGCTGAAGTTGGTGCATTGAGCCTTGACGATGCTAATAATAACTTTGCTAAGAAGTCTGATATCACGAGTATTTATCGTCCGAAAGGTACCAAACCGACTTATGATGACCTCCCGACTACTGATAATAAGGTCGGCGATGTGTGGAATGTCGCGTCGGATGACATGAACTACGCGTGGACTGTTGATGGCACTTGGGATCCACTTGGTTCCAAGATTGAGATTGGTTCGATCAGCAATGACATGATTGACCAGATTGTTGCTGGAACAAGTGAATGATGGGGGTGACCTCAAAATGGCTGCCTTCCTTGATCCCGACGGTCTGAATCTATTTTATGGTTTGATTGCTGCAAAGTTTGGAGCAGGTGCTGCGACTGGCTCTATGGATTATTCCAAAGCAACCTATACTGGCGATGGGAAAACTGCAATCGCGGATCAGCTTTACATTCCGAATCTAAAACGAGCAACTGATTTAAGTGCCAGTCAAATGGATTTGGCAATTATTTCTGGAACGCCAAAGAATGAGAATGGCGCCGATAGTTTTGGAATTATCTGGGGCGGAACTGGACTTACAGGCGTGGGAATCAGTGTTTATCGTGACTATGATGCCGATATTCTTACTGTTTCCATGCTACGAAGAGTTCAACTCTATGCAACATATTTAGACGGAGTTCCTTATGGAAGAATTCAGTTCAATCAGTTGCCTAGCGGTTTTACCCCATATGATCCAGCATTCACAGCATTGCAACCAGACTATGCAAAAGCCATGCTTCGTGATGCCAATACGTATTATACGATTGGTTTGTTCAAATTCAGTAATTCTGTAATTAATAGCCAATGAATTACATGATGCTTAAATTTTTAGCATATTTACTCCTAGGAAAGGAGGGCTTACATGGCTGTATATGGCGATGAACTTTACCATTATGGCGTTCCGAGAAAGTCGGGTCGGTATCCATATGGCTCTGGTAAAGAACCGTATCAAGACAACCCCAAAAAGCGTCGTTTGAATAAAGATGAATCTGCTCCGAAAGCAACATCTAATGCAAAAATCTCTACTCAGAAAAATTCTTCCAAGAAACCTGAGAGCATTTGGGCAAAACATCGAAGACTGCAAGCTGAAAAACGTGATGCAGAGATTCGAGAAGCTAAACGAAAAGCTGCCGTTCGGGCAGAAGAAGAGCGAAAGAAAGAAGAAGCCGCCAAAACACCCAGTCAGAAAGCAAAAGAAATGTCTGATGAGGAATTGGTTCGTGCAATCAACCGGCTTCGACTTGAGCAAACATATATGAATATGCTGAATCCTTCCAACCAGCAATCTCAGCAACAGCAGGCGCAGCAGCAAGCCCAGAAAATTAAAGCTACTGTCGACAAGGGTAAGCGATTGATTGATAAGATGAAATCTGGTTCTAAAGATATTGCTGATCTTTCTCAAAATATTGGTAATATTATGGGCGGAGCACAGAAAGCTTATGCGAATTATCAATCAATCATGAAGTTGATGGATATTGAAAAGAAGCGGAAGGGTGGCTAATGTCAAAGTATCTATCCAACACTGCAGTGCCTCGCTACTACGGCGAATTCCGGGAGAAGGTGCTGGCAGGAGAAATCCCCGTCAATCGAGAGATATCGATGGAGATGAACCGAATCGATGAATTGATTCGGAACCCGGGCGTATATTACGATCCGGCTCCTGTTGAGGGTTGGATCGCATATTGCGAAAGTGAACTTGTCCTAACAGATGGTTCTGACTTTAAGATGATGGATTCTTTCAAACTCTGGGGAGAACAGCTATATGGATGGTTTTACTTTGAAACACGAAGTACTTATGTTCCAGATCCTCAAGGTAAAGGCGGCCGATATGTTACCAGAAAGTTGAAGAGAAGACTCATTCATAAGCAGTATTTGATTGTTGGACGAGGCGCTGCAAAGTCCTTGTATGACTCTTGTGTTCATTCATATGGACAGAATGTCGATACATCAACAACTCAGCAAATTGTAACAGCACCAACTATGCGTCAGGCTGAAGAAACGACGACTCCTCTGGTAACCGCTATTGCGCGTGCACGTGGCCCCGTCTTTAAGATGCTTACTGCTGGGTCTCTACAGAATACAACTGGAAGTAAAGCAAATCGTTGCCAGCTTGCTTCGACCAAGAAGGGTATCATGAACTTCATGACGAACTCACTAATTGAGATTCGACCTTTGAGTATTGATAAGCTTCAGGGTTTACGATGTAAGTATGCAACAGTTGATGAATGGCTTTCTGGCGATATTCGCGAAGATCCTATTGGCGCTATTGAACAGGGTGCTTCAAAAGTCAAAGACTACCAGATCGTGGCAACTTCTTCTGAAGGTACTGTACGAAATGGTGTCGGCGACGCAATCAAAATGGAGTTGCAATCGATCCTAAAAGGCGAGTATCAGAACCCGCATGTCTCTATTTGGTGGTATAAACTTGATAGCATTGATGAAATCAATGACCCGGCGATGTGGATTAAGGCAAACCCCAATATTGGAATCAGCGTGAGCTATGATGCTTATCAGCAAGATGTTGAGCGTGCCGAAAAAGTTCCTTCTGCAAGAAATGATATTCTTGCTAAGAGATTTGGACTTCCCATGGAGGGCTATACATACTACTTTCCGTATGAGGAGACAATTTGCCATCCGAAACGACTGTATTATGGTATGCCTTGCGCTATGGGAATTGATGCTTCTCAGGGTGATGACTTCTTTGCATTCACATTTTTGTTTCCGCTTAAAGGTATGCAATTCGGAATTAAGACCAGAAACTATATTTCTAGTCGAACAGTCATGAAGCTAAATCCTGCGATGCGGCAGAAATATGAAGAATTCATGGAAGAGGGAAGCTTGATTGTTTTGGATGGAACAACACTCGATCCTATGCAAATTTATGAGGATCTCGATGAGTTCATTATTCAGAATAATTATGATGTTCGTGCTGTTGGCTATGATCCTTACAATTGTACGGATTTCATTGCTCGCTGGGCTCAAGAGAATGGCCCATTCGGCATTGAGAAAGTTATTCAGGGTAAGAAGACTGAAACTGTTCCTCTTGGTGAACTTAAGAAGCTTTCTGAGGATCGCGCACTACTGTTTGATGAACAGTTAATGACTTATTCTATGGGTAACTGTATTACGTTGGAAGATGTAAATGGTAACCGTATGCTTTATAAAAAGAGATATGATCAGAAGATTGATGCTGTTGCCGCTATGATGGATGGCTACATCGCATGGAAACTGAATCGAGATCTCTTTGACTAATATCCTTAGGAAGGAGAAAAATTATGGCTGTTTATAGTTCTTATGGGCAAGAAGAACTCTATCACTATGGTGTTCTCGGCATGAAATGGGGCGTTCGTAGAAATCCTCGAAGAGCATATGAGAAAAGCACAAAGAAACTAAAGCAAATTGGTGAAAGTGTCAGCAAAGCAGACTCCAAAAAGAAGAAATACGCCAACCCTCTGATTCGAACATCCATTAGTGATGGAAAGTATAAAAAGTGGTCTCGCCAGTATGATAAGTATCGTGCTCGCGGCGAGAAATGGTATTCTTCAATGAAGAGCGAATTCTCTAAGGTCGGTCTTGACGTTGCCAAAGCCAATTCTGCAAAAAACTTTGATGAGTGGTATGAGAAGCATGTAAAGTATAAATAATTCAAAATGAGTGCATACCCCTAATAAGGAGGACCCTACATGGATCTATCTTTTGGTTCCAGAATTAGGCGTGCGTGGAACGTCTTTAAAAATCGGGACCCGATGACTGATATGTCCTGGCGATTGGGCTATGGGGACTCTCAACGGGCTGACCGAGTGATTCTATCATCCAACAATGAGAAAACAATTGTGAATGCGATTTACAATCGGATCGCATTGGATGTTGCATCACTGAAATTTCGACATGTTCGCCTTGATGAGAATGAACGATTTATGGAAGAAATGAACACGGGCTTGAATGAGGTTCTTAAGACTGAAGCAAACCTGGATCAGAGCGGACGAGCATTTGTTCATGATATGGTTTTATCCATGATTGACGAAGGTGTTGTTGCCGCAGTTCCTGTCGAAACAACAGATGACCCTGAAGTATCCAGCTCTTATGATATCTTGCAAATGAGAGTTGGTCCAATCGTAGAATGGTATCCACAGCATGTAAAGGTGCGTCTTTACAATAGTGTAACGGGCCAACGCCAGGAATTCACTTTTAGAAAGAGAAATGTGGCGATCCTCGAAAACCCGTTTTATGCAGTAATGAATGCACCAAACTCCACCCTGCAACGTCTTATTCGAAAGCTTCGCCTTTTGGATGTAATTGATGAGCAGGCTGGATCTGGTAAGTTGGATTTGATTATCCAGCTCCCCTATACGATTCGTAGCGAAGCACGTCAGCAGCAGGCCGAGGTTCGTCGAAAGTCTGTTGAAGACCAGCTTGCTGGGAATAAACTCGGTATCGCATATATCGACAGCACCGAGAAGGTAATTCAGCTCAATCGCTCTGTTGAGAATAACCTCTTGAAGCAGGTTGAGTATTTGACGAGTATGCTTTATAGCCAGTTAGGTTTCAGCCAGAGCATTCTGGATGGCACAGCCGACGAGCAAACGATGTTGAATTACCAGAATAAGACTGTCGAACCTTTGGCATCCACAATTACTGATGAGTTTAAGCGAAAGTTCTTGACTAAAACTGCCCGGACACAAGGACAGTCTGTCATGTTCTTTACAGAACCTTTCCGCATTACTCCTGTCAGCCAGATTGCTGAGATTGCCGATAAGTTCACCAGAAACGAGATCCTTACCAGTAACGAAATCCGCCAGATTATCGGCATTAAACCTTCTGATGATCCAAAGGCTGATGAACTACGTAACTCGAACCTCAATCAAGAGAAACAAGGGGACGAACCTTCTGGTGGATTTGCAGATTTATTAAAGAAAGGAGAAAACGCAGATGTATGATTGCGAAGGCTATGTAACCCGATATGGTGTGAAATGCACTGATGGCGTTACAATTAGTCAGGGAGCTTTTGCAGATCAAAATGGCGCTAGAGTTCCGGTGGTGTGGATGCATATTCACGATGATGTCGAAGCTGTTCTTGGCCATGCTGACCTGGAAGCACGTGATGATGGTGTCTATGGAAAGATTTCTTTCAATGGCACTGAGGCTGGCATTGCCGCAAAGGAACTTGTAAGCCATGGAGATGTAAGCGCATTCTCCATTCATGCAAATCGCCTAACTAGAAACAAGTTTACAAATGTTGTCTCTCATGGCAATATTAAGGAGGTAAGTCTTGTTCTGGCCGGAGCGAACCCTAAGGCATATATCGAAAAGTTGAATCTCACTCATAGCGATGATGGTGATGACGATTTCGATGATGCAAATATTTTCACAGCTGGCGGTATTACTCTTGCCCATGCTGATGAGGAAAAGAAGGAGGACCCCGAAGTGAAAGACGAAGATCTGAAGCACGAGGACCAGAAGAAAGAAGAGAACCCCGAAGGTAATGAGAAGACCGTGAAGGATGTTCTCGATACCCTGAATGAAGAGCAGCAGGCCGCCGTTGCCTATATTATTGGCAAAGCTCTTGAAGAAAAGGGCGGTAGCGTTGAACACAACGATGATGACGATGAGGAGGATAATCCCGATATGAAGCACAATGTCTTTGATCCCGAGAATGCCGCGGCTCCCACTCTGAGCCACGACGATATGCAGAAGATCCTGAAGGACGCCAAGCGTCTGGGCTCTTTGAAACAGGCTGTTTTGGAGCACTGCGAAACCGAATCCGAGGATGCTGAGGCTCTGCAGGATGCCATCATGCATGCTGATGCCAACTATGGCGTCCAGAATGTTGATTACCTGTTCCCTGATGCTCGAAATCTGACCAATGAGCCCATTTTCATTCAGCGTGATCAGACCTGGGTTTCTCAGGTTATGAGCAAGGTCCATCGTACTCCTTTCTCTCGCATTAAGTCTATCTTTGCTGACATTACCGAAGATGAGGCTCGTGCGAAGGGCTACATCAAGGGCAAGCTGAAGAAGGAAGAGGTCTTCTCCCTGCTGAAGCGCACCACCACTCCCACCACCATCTATAAGAAGCAGAAGATGGATCGTGACGATCTGATCGACATTACTGACTTCAATTTCGTTGCTTGGCTGAAGTCCGAAATGCGGATGATGCTGAATGAGGAACTGGCTCGTGCCATCCTGATCGGCGATGGTCGTCTGGCTTCCAGCGATGACAAGATCAACGAGCAGAACATTCGTCCTATCTGGACTGATTCTGAACTGTTCACCGTGAAGTATCCTGTGAACGCAGGCACTAGCGATGCTGAGCATGCCAAGAATTTCATCAAGGCAGTCGTGAAGTCTCGCAAGCTGTACAAGGGCTCTGGCAATCCTGATCTGTATACCACTGAGGATATGCTGACCGAGATGCTGATGCTGGAAGATACCACTGGTCGCGTGATCTATGATACCATCGAGAAGCTGCGCACTGCTCTGCGTGTTAACAGCATTGTAACGGTTGAGTCTATGGTGGGTCTGACCCGCAGTGATGATTCCGGTAAGACTCAGGCTCTGGATGCTCTGCTGGTTAACCTGAATGACTATAACGTTGGCGCCGATAAGGGTGGCGAGGTCAACATGTTTGATGACTTCGATATCGACTATAACCAGTACAAGTATCTGATGGAGACTCGTTGCTCTGGCGCTCTGACTCGTCCCTATGCCGCCATCGCTTTCGAAGTCCAGAAGGATTAATCTGAGATAGCAGAAAGGAGAACTCACTATGGAAAGAATCTATAATGATGCCAAGGATAAGAACGTGGCAAAGGTCATTATCTTTGTGAATGCCAATAAGGCTTATGTCGATGCTGCCCATAAGGTTCAGTTTAAGACTTCTGAGCTGAAGGATGCATTCATGAAGGGCTGCGTTCTGCAGACTGCAGAGGGCACTTATGCCATCCCCACGAACTATTCCGAGACTTCTAAGGTTGGCACTGTTTCTGCAATCGTGGCCGCATCTACTGGCGACACCGTAACTGTGACTCGTGCGGCGGCCGTTGCCGGCTAAGTAGACTCTCGGAGAATTCAAAATGGCAAAGTTTTATGGCGCAGTCGGCTTTGTTATGCCGATGGAAACTGCCCCGGATGTTTATACGGAGACTCCGGTAGCTCGTTACTACATGGGTGACGTTATCCGAAATGTAAAAAAAGCAACTTCTGGAGAAGGCGTTAATGACAACATTGATGTTAATAACCAGATTAGCATTGTGGCTGATCCGTTTGCTTTTGCGCACTTCTTTGCCATGAGATATGTTGAATGGATGGGGGCGTATTGGAATGTTCAATCTGTTGAAGTCCAATTCCCCCGTCTAATCATCTCGATCGGAGGTGTGTATAATGGCGAAATCGCGTCAACAACTATCTGAAATCTTAAATAAGATTATCGGTGTTTCAAAACGCGTATATTTTCAACCTCCGGCCACAATTAAAATGTCATACCCATGCATTATCTACAAATTTGATGACATTGATACAACATTTGCAGATAACAATCCGTATTCCCTTACGAAGAAATACGTGGTAATGGCAGTTACAAAAGATCCGGATTCAGATCTTCCTATGAAGATTGCACAACTCCCCATGTGCACAATGGACCGAATTTATGTGGCTGATAATTTATACCACTATGTCTTTGATCTTTATTTCTAAGGAGGAACAATCATATGGCTAAACTTGTATGGGATAAAACCGGCGAACACCTTTATGAAACTGGTGTTGACCATGGTGTCCTGTATTTCCCTGATCAGACCGGCGCCTATAAGAATGGCGTTGCCTGGAATGGTCTGATTTCTGTTTCCGAATCTCCCTCTGGTGCTGAGGCTACCGGCCAGTATGCCGATAACATCAAGTATTTGAACCTGATTTCCGCCGAGGAGTTCGGTGCGACCATCGAAGCCTATACCTATCCTGAGGAGTTTGAGGCTTGCAATGGCAACAAGGAACTGGTCGATAATACTGGCGTCTATGTTGGTCAGCAGTCCCGCTCCGTCTTTGGCTTCTGCTATCGTACCATGATTGGTAACGATACCGATGGCCAGGATCATGGCTATAAGCTGCATCTGGTATATGGCTGCCAGGTATCTCCCTCTGAGAAGGCCTATCAGACCATCAATGACTCCCCCGAGGCACTGACCTTCAGCTGGGAGCTGTCCACTACTCCCGTCAACGTGACTGGCAAGAAGCCTACTGCTCTGCTTGTCATCGACTCTACCAAGATCGATAGCACCAAGCTGGCCAAGATCGAGGCGAAGCTGTACGGCGACGAGACTTCCACTGGTGCGGTTCTGCCCACTCCCGACGAGATTGCCGAGATCCTGTCTGCGGCCTAACTATCCTGAGGGGCTGGGAATGGTTATCCTAGCCCCTCTTTAAAAAATCAAAATGAGTAAAAAGGAGAAAGATCTATGATTAAGCAGCATGTTTCTTATGAGGACTACGATGGCAATAAGGTTGAGAAGGACCTGTGGTTCCATCTGAATAAGTCTGATCTTGCCAAGATGAGCCTTGGCTTTGACAATGGCCTGATTGAAGGCCTTACTGAACTCCAGCAGAAGGGCGATAAGAAAGCCGTCGCTGAGTTCATCGATAATCTGCTCGTGAATGCTTATGGCGTTCGTAAGCCTGGCAGCGATGTCTTCCTGAAGACTCCTGAAATCAAGGAAGATTTTCAGTATTCTCTCGCACATGATGAGATCCTGATGATGCTGCTCGGCGGCGAGGATGACGAGATCATCAACTTCATCGTGGGTATTATGCCCGGCATGAGCGCTAAGGATCGCGCTAATGTGATTGAGCAGGTTAAGAATGCTCAGGAAGCTAAGAAGCTCCCAGAGTCTATTGAGGCAAGCGAGAATGCTTAAGCTGGTCGTTCCGGCGACCGAAGTTTATGATGAAGCGCTCGAGAAGTTTCGGACGTGTCCGGAGAAAGTACTTATGCTCGAGCATAGCCTTGTCTCAATTTCAAAATGGGAATCCAAATGGTGTAAACCATACTTAAATAGTCAATTAACCCCAGTGGAATCACGTGACTATGTCCGCTGTATGACATTGACACAGAATGTTCCGGATGAAATTTATGAGAGATTGAGTCCGCAAAACATTCGAGACATTGATGCTTACATTTCAGCACCGATGACAGCAACTACAATTACGCATCATGATGCTAAAAAGAAGCCAGTATTTGGAAAAGGGCAAACAGTCACTTCTGAAGTAATTTACGGATGGATGGTTGCCTTTCAAATTCCTGTTGAGTTTCAAAAGTGGCATTTAAATCGTCTCATGATGCTAATTGAGGTTTGCAATGAACAGCAGAATCCGAAGAAGAAATCTAAGAAGGAAACTGCTCGAGATTATTCTAAGCTGAATGCTGAGCGTAGAAGAAAACTAGGAACGAAAGGGTAATCTTATGGCAATTTATAAGTCCATTCCCGTGAATAAATGCCGAATCCGACTGATCGACAATCGGAAAACAAAGTATACACTTTCGACGATGTGGAAATTGTATGGTGGTCCGAATGTAACGATCATGAATGGTCCCTTCTTTAATATGTCGACGAGAAATCCTCTTGCGCATACTAAGATTGATGGGGCAACATTATATCGGCCTGCATACAATGAATTTGGCATTGGCTGGAAAAAGAATGGCAATCCGGAATGGGGTGTTCTACCACATAATGGGTTTGACAGTTACTTTACAAATACAGTCGTCATTCCAAATGGCAAAAAGAGAAAAGATCTCACATCGCATGTAGATGCTGATGGTACCAAAGCAAGACCTCGTTTGACCAGTCGCCCTGCTTTCGGCTTTAAAGGAAACAATTTCGTATTCGGAGTCGAATCTAAAATCGGATTGTGGGATTTCCAAGATCTTCTATATAAGAAAGGCTGGAACTATGCTCTGATCGGCGATGGTGGAGCCTCTACGGCTTTTAGAGATTCTACTCGAATTATCAAGCCATCCAGAACTATCTCGGTATATGTCATCATTTCTGAAGTTGCAGAAACTGAGGTTGATGAACCAAAGGGGGAGAAACCTATGATCCCTATTTATGCGTATAGTTGGAAGAAAGATGGTGAAAAGAAACTCTCTTCTAACTTTAAAGTTAAAGAGTTTCGTTGCAAAGATAATACCGATACTATATTTGTAGCACCGGCATTGGTTAAACTCTTGCAGGAAGCTCGAGAATATTTTAAGAAGCCGATCATCATTAATTCGGCCTATCGAACAGAACCTTACAACAAAAAGATCGGCGGTGCAGCATATAGCCAGCATAAGTATGGCACTGCGGCAGATGTCTATATTTCTGGTGTTCCTGTTAAGACGATTTATGATTGGTTTGACAAGAAACTCGGAAATTCCGGTGGCGTTGGTCTTTATGAAAAATTTGTTCATGTAGATGTTCGAGAAGTAAAGGCTCGCTGGAGTTAAGCGGCCTTAAGAAAGGAGAATGCGGGTGATAGCCATTAGGACACGTGGAAATTTTAATAATACCGAGAAGTACTTAAAAGGCTTGGCGTCCAAAGACTATCGCCCCATTCTCGATGCATATGCTAGACGCGGATTAGAAGCTCTGATTCGTGCGACCCCGGTAGATTCAGGTATTACGGCCGAGTCCTGGGGTTATAAAATTCAAAATGATTCGCAGGGCATCTCGATTGAATGGTATAACACCAATACAATTGATGGCTACGCATTTGGCGGCAAAGGAACCCCTGTGATCATCCTCCTCCAGTATGGGCATGCAACTGGAACTGGCGGATATGTCGAGGGCTATGACATCATCAATCCAGCCATTCGGCCGATATTTGATGAACTCTCTAAGGAACTGTGGGAGGAGGTTAGAAGATAGTGTCTACAACAGTTGATAATCGCGTTGTACAAATGCGATTTGATAATGAAGAGTTTGAAAAGAAAGCAAGCAAAAGTTTATCTACTCTGGATCGACTTAAGAATGCTTTAAAGTTTTCGGGCGCTTCGAAAAATCTTGACAAAGTAAATGAATCTTTCAAAGAGGTAGATGCAAATCCTCTTTTGAAAGCTATTGAGGGAATAAACGGTGGATTTACAACTATGGTAGCAAAAGCTACACTTGTAAATCGTGCTACGAATGCCCTCATTGATACAACAAAGCGTTTTGTCAGCAGTATGACACTTGACCAGGTTAATGCTGGCTGGGATAAATATGCTGAAAAGACAAGTGCTGTTCAGACCATTATGGCTGCAACATCTAAGGACTTCAAAGATACTGGAGCCCAGATGAGCTATGTTAATAGTCAGCTCGAAAAGTTAAACTGGTTCACCGACGAAACCTCTTATAACTTTACCGAAATGGTCGGAAACATTGGTAAGTTTACTTCCAATGGTATTAAACTCGATCGATCTGTTACGGCTATGCAAGGCATTGCTACTTGGGCCGCTCGTTCTGGTGCCAATGCCAATGAAGCTAGTCGTGCTATGTATAATCTTTCGCAAGCATTATCGACTGGTGCGGTCAAGTTGATTGACTGGAAATCCATCGAGAATGCAAACATGGCTACTGCTGAATTCAAAGAAAATGCAATTGAAGCGGCTGTTGCGCTTGGAAAACTTAAGAAAAAAGGTGATGGAACTTACGTCACCATGAAGAATAATGCCGTTAGCGTTCAGAATTTCAACAATGCACTTTCTGATGCATGGTTTACATCGGATGTTTTGCTGAATGTTTTGGATCGTTACGGCGGATTTACAAATAAGCTTTATGAAGTATCTTCTGCTACAGATTTAACTGCTACACAGTTACTTTCGGCCGTAGATAAGTATGCAGAAGGAACACTTGATCTTCAGGCTTATGCCAGCATGACAGGCGTTGATATAGAAGAACTTCGTGGATATCTGGATGAATTAAGCTCTTCTACTTATGAGCTTGGCCGAAAGTCTTTCCAGTCTGCACAGGAAGCTAAGACATTCGCAGAAGCTATTTCTGCAACATCCGATGCCGTATCTACCGGTTGGATGAAGACCTTCGAGTTGATATTTGGCGACTATGAAGAAGCTAAAAAGCTTTGGACAAACCTTGCCAACATCCTTTACGAAGTTTTTGCGGCATCTGGTGATGTTCGTAATGAACTGTTTGAGGGCTGGCGTGAAGGCGGCGGTCGAAAGACCATGCTTGAAGGTATCAATGAAATGATGGAGGCTATCCTTCGTGTCATTAAGCCTTTCAAAGATGCATTTCGAGATATTTTTCCTGCCAAAACAAGCCAGGATCTTTTGAAATTCACGAATGGTTTCAAGAATCTGATGAAAGCTCTGCAATTGAATTCTCGTCAGATGACGAATCTTCGTAGAGCTGCTCGTGGTGCGTTTTCAGTATTTGATATTCTCTTTAGTACACTCAAACAGCTTGGAAATATTATTAAGAATTTGGTTGCTCCAGAATTGGGTAGCTTTGGAGATCTAGTTCTTGAAATACTTGGCACCGTTGGCGATTTACTTTACAGTTTTAGGAACATGACCATATCTGGTGAAAAGCTTAATGTCAGCTTTGAAAAGATTGGTTCTGGTGCCAAAAAACTCATCGACATTCTTAAGAATCTCTTTATTCAATTTAAGGATAGTAGGATTGGGCAGACGGCATTTAAACTTTTGGCAACCACCATTGAATCAGGTGCCCAAGCAGCTTTAAAACTTCTCAATTATATTTCCGAAACCGTTTCCAGAATAAAAGGGATTGATAAACTAACATTTCCTAATTTGATTGGGATCTTTAGTCAAATTGGAAAAGATGCATGGAGCTGGTTTAAAGGACTTACAACTAGCATTACCGACACCAATGGTCTTCTTGAAAATTTCAAATCTACTGTTGAAAGTGTCTGCAACAAAACTGGTGCGAGTTTTGATAATCTAACTAGACGAATCTCTATTGTATTTAATACACTTAGGGATTGGCTTAAGGATGTTCCTTGGGGAGCACTTTTAAGTATTGCATTTGGCTTTGGAATCATCCAGTCTGTCAATAACTTTACAAAGGTAATGACCAAATTTGTTACGGAAATTGGTAATCTTACTAAAGGATTTGCCGGTCTTACGACAGGCGTCAATAAAGTTATGACATCTATTGCCGGTATGTTTGATGCTGTTAAGAATTCTATAAATGCACCAAACTATGTGAAAATGGCAAAAGCTGTTGCTATCTTAGCAGCTTCTTTGACTGTTCTTGCTTTACTACCGACTGATAAACTTCAAAATGCAGCAGTTATGCTGACTGCTACTATGGTAGCGTTTGCAATCTTTGTTAAGGCACTTACGATGATGCCGACATTGGCCGCAACTGGTGCTGCGGCTGCAAGTATTCTTGCTAAAGTTGTTGCTGCATTGGCTGGAAGTCTACTTCTTCTCGCTTCTGCATTTAAGATGCTCGAGGATATGGACCCAAATATTCTTTTAGATAATGTCCTTGCTATCAGTGTTCTTGTAGGAACACTTGCTACGGCGGCAACATTGATGACCAATAAGATGGGTCTCCTGACTGCATCTGTTGGCAATACGGGGATTCTTAACAGTGCTGCTGCAAACATTCTAGCAATGTCTGCTTCGATATACATTATTGCAAAAGCACTTAAGAATATTTCTGATATTTCTTTTAGAGATATCAACTCTGTCATTAATGCTCTAGTTTTAGCGACTGGATCTGTAATAGCGTTGTCAGTCGCTCTTAGTAAGTTGAAAGGAACTTCTCAACTGAAAAGTGCTGGTGCAATTCTTACGACGGTACTCGCATTGTCTGCTGTACTGAAACTCATCCAGAAACTTGAGAATTACGATATAGACGATATCTGGGGCGTAATCAAGAAACTTGGGCTGATGATCGCTGCTTTGGCTGCGGTATTTGCAGCAACGAATCTTGCTGGCACTAATGCCGCTAAGGCGGGTGCTCTTATGGGCGGTATTGGTCTCGGAATTTATGCGATCATGGCGGCTGTCGCGCTACTCGGAAACTTTAAAACACAAACTTTGGTCAAGGGGATCGCTGCGATTGGATTCTTAACCCTATTTATGGGTGGTTTGATTGCATTCTCCAAATTTGCTGGAAAAGATGCTCATAAGGTTTCTGTGACGCTTCTTGCTGCATCTGCTGCTATTGGTGTTCTTGCCGTTATTGGTGGCATTGTCGGATATCTTGATACTGGCGCCATGTTCAAGGGGCTTGCTTATGTTGCTGGTCTTTCTGCGATCTTTATTGCAATGATTAAGGCTACTGCCCAGGCAAAAGATATGAGCAAGAGCATCACGACTATGACCATTGCAGCAGTTGCTTTGGGAACTATGGTTGCCGCTTTGAGTATTGCCATGAAGGATAGCCCAGAGACATTCAAAATGGCCACATACGGCCTCTCTATGATGCTTGCCGCATTTGGTGTTATGGGCGCACTTACTAGCAAAGCTGAAATAAACATTAAGTCCATGGCTATTCTAACGCTTGCTGTTGGTGGCCTTGCTACGATTTTGGGGTTGCTTGTTGCTCTGGCACCAAATCTTAACCAAGCAATAGAAGCTGCTTCTGGCGTTACTGTACTGGCAGTTGGATTGTCTGTCATGGCCGCTGCATTGTCGAGTTCAGCAGTAGGCTTAATCGCACTAGGTTCTGGCGGAGTAGCATCCCTTACCGGTATCGGTATTGTTTTGCTAGCTCTTATTGGAGTATGCACAACACTTGGAATTGTCCTTGCTATCATTAATGGTCTAGACGTTCCCGACGATCTCCCGCAAAAATGCCTGACGATTTCTCAGGCACTTGGAAATCTTGTTGCAGGTTTTGTTGCTGGTGGTATCGGAACATCTATAACGATCCTTGGTGAATCCATTAAAGCATTTAACGATTCTATGGCCAATGTGAAGTTTGACCAAGTTAGTTCCGGAATCAAGGCAGTGATTGCATTTGCTGGTGGATTAGCTATCGTGGCGACTGCTGGACTCTTTGAACGCTTTGTCGGCGCACCAGACCTTGAACAATTCAAAATGCAATGCGGATTACTCGGTCAGTCACTTACTGCTTATAGCCAGGGTCTTGTTGGATGTGATATAGATGCCATTACTGCATCTCTTCCTGCAGTAAATGCCCTCGTCGAGATTGCAAACACCATTCCGAAGCAAGGCGGCCTCTTTAATCTCTTTACTGGAGCTCAAAATCTTGCTGGTTTTGGCCTCCAGTTGGTTCTGTTTGGCACAGCATTAACTGGATATTCTCTTGCCGTTAAACTTTGTGACAATACAGCCATTGCCAATTCTCTTCCTGGTGCACGAGCTTTGGTTGAAATTGCAAATACAATTCCTGATTGGAGCGTCTTTGGTTTCTTCTTTGGAACAAAAAATCTAACACTGTTTGGTACGCAGTTGATTGCATTTGGCGTTGCCATGGCGGCCTATGCTTTATGCGTTAGAGGTATTGATTTTGGAGCAGTGAATCAATCCATTGCTGGTGCACGAGCCCTGGTCGAGATCGCCAATTTGCTACCTGATGATAGTATTCTTGCCCGGTTTGTTGGCAAGCAGAATCTCGATAACTTCGGCGATACTGTTGCTAAGTTTGGTGGACATATTGCTAAGTATTATCAGAATCTCTCTGGAATTCAGATAAATAATGCCGCCACAAACAACATTATCACAGATCTTCGCCGATTGATTGCATTTCTTCCTGAGATTCAAGAAGTTAGCACGAAGACTCTTACTGAATTTAGTTCCGAAATTTCCAATTTTGGTTGGAATTTGTGGCAATTCTTCTCTTATACTTCTCAAGTTCAAGATCCGACGCCGCTTGATATTCTTTGCCAGAATGTGGTTAAATCAATTGCGGCGCTTCGTGAATACATCGAACAATTTCGTCAAGCAGGCCGAGATTGTGTTGCTGGATTCTTAGAAGGCGTTGCTGGTAACGAATCCCTTGAGACAGTTGCGACCAGTGGCGCTAATTTCGGTAACGCATTTCTGAACGGTTTCCGAAATGTCACCGGATGGCATTCTCCATGGACTGAGATGATTGCCGCTGGATGGGATGCCATTAAGGGTTTGTTCTTGCCGACCGAAAGCGAAGAAGCAAAAGCCCCTGGTGAAAATCTTGGTAACAAAACCCTGGAGGGATATGATTCGGCAACCAATGGGAAGTTTGAAGAAAAGTCCGTCTTAGCTGCGACAGAACTAGCAAATGGCGCTATTGCAAATGGCGATAAGGCCGAATCTTCCGGTGCCTATATGGGTAGTCGTATGCTTCAGGGACTCGGTAAAGCTTTAGAGAATCCTGGAGCATATGTAAAAGAACAGATCAAAAAAGTTACTGGCGCCGTCGATGAATACGCTGATGTTAATAAAAACGATGGCCTTGTTGGGTTTTCCGGCCTCGGATTTGATACTAGTGAAACTGATTCTGCAGTTTCTGAGCTTACCAATAGTCTCACCAATACAATTACACAGGCGACCAATAATTCGTCTGGTGCATTCTCTGCTTCTGGCACGAAGGCTGCGGATACATTTCTAACAGCATTCGATTCGAAGCTTTCCGATCTTGATCTGGATCTTTCTACGATTGATTTGGAGAAAGAACTTTGGGAAGCAACGATTGGCAAGACTGCTTCTGAACAGGATAAGCAAGCCAAAGAAACAGAAGTCATTACCGAGAAGATCAAAATTCAAAATGAGAAAGTCGATCAAGCAAACCAGAAGTATGAGTATACTGTCAAGAAAATGGGCAAGACGAGCGAAGATGCTAAGAAGGCCTATCAGCAACTTTTGCAGGAACAAATCGATTTGGCTAATCTCATGGACAAGGTAAACAATACTCGTGAGACTGTCTCTGATAACTCGACTAATGCAATGGTCGCATACGCACAGTGGATTGGTGAATCTAAGGATGACCTTCTGAAACTTGGTTTCACAATGGAGCAAATTTCAGCGGCAGCTTCTGAACGTACTGGATATAATCTGAAAAACACAACAGAAACCATGACCGAGTCTGTAACAAATGCTGTTTCCACAGCAATGAATACAGTTTCCGATACCTATCTTGCTACGGCTGAGTCTACGCTTGGGGCACTCACTACCAATTTCGAGGGTTACGGTACGCAATATGCTACCTCTATCGGAGAAGGTATGAAGACGACAACTTCGGCTGTTACTGCTGGTGCGCAGGCTTTGACAACTGCTGGTAAGAATCAACTCACACAGGATTCTGGTCAATGGTATACACTTGGCCAGATGTGTGCAGAAGGCTTCAAGCAGGGTATTCTTTCAAAGAGCGAAGAAATCGCAATAGCTGCAAGGGAAGTTGCAGCGGCAGCTTTTACTGCTGTTCAAATAGAGGTTGATTCGCATTCTCCTTCTCGTAAGTTTATGTGGCTTGGCGAGATGTGCGGCCTTGGTATGTCAATTGGTTTTCAGAATATGGAGGGCGAGATCTCTCATTCTGCGACTCGTGTTTCTGAAGAGACGATTGCTGCTGCAAGAGATACTATCGGACAGCTTGCCGATATCATTGATACTGACCCGACGCTTCATCCGCAGATTGCTCCTGTTGTTGATTTGACGCATGTTCGCTCTGGGTTTAATAAACTCGGTTCGATGAAGACACTAGTTATTAGTACTTATGTAACCGGCGCTCGTGTAAATGCGGTTGCAAATTCTCTGAGCTCCCGTGAAAACGGTATGAAGCAACCGGTTCCGCAGAATAATCAAAATGGGCCTCAGGTTGTCGAGTTCGTGCAGAATAACTATTCTCCGAAATCTCTCAGCCGCTCCGAGATCTATCGCAATACTAACAATCAGTTTACTGCTTTCAAGGAGGCGATTTCTAAGGTATGATCAAGTCCATTACGGTAATCAATCCGAAGGGCGAATCTCTCGAGCTGGATCTCTTTCATCCTGAAAAATCGGGGCTGATTGTTAAGAGTATTACTGGCCTGGGACCCCCGAAAGCTAACATTAATTCAACGGATCTGGCCACGGCGGATGGGGCTCTTTACTCGTCCGCACGGGCCAGCACCCGTAATATCGTCTTCAATCTGCAGTTTATGTTTGCACCAACGATCGAAGATGTTCGACAGAAAACCTATAAATACTTTCCTTTGAAAAAAGAAGTTACGATCCGTGTTGAAACTGACAACCGTTCTTTGGAAACAAAAGGCTATGTTGAGTCTAATACGCCGGACATCTTTTCTCGAGAAGAAAGTGCACAGATTTCGATTCTCTGTCTGGATCCATTTTTCTATGATCCTTACCCAAGTGTAACCCAGTTTGCAACAGTAACACCAAACTTTGAATTCCCCTGGTCTAATGAATCTTTAGAAGAGAATCTTATTGAGTTCGGCATTATCAATCTTGATACAAGATCCATTCTTGATTATCATGGGGACGTTGATACCGGTGTTCTCATTACAATCCATTCTCTTGGAAAAGTGACTGGACCGATTGTTGTGTACAATGTTGAGACGCACGAGTCTATCAAGATTGATTTGGACCGCATCAAGATACTGATTGGACGAGAATATTCAAATGGTGATGACATCATTATTTCCACAGTTAGTGGAGATAAGTATGTGCAGATCTTGCATGATGGCAAGTACACCAATGCAATTTCTGCCATTGAGAAGCTTGCTGATTGGTTCCAAATTTCAGTTGGAAAGAACATCTTTAACTTTACGGTAAAAGAAGGCATTTCCAATATCGCAATGACATTCTCTTATCGAAATGCTTATGGAGGTATCTAATTATGGAATTCATGGTCTTGGATAAGAACTATGACGGTATCGCCATGATTGATACATTCACCTCGGCCATTTGGACAGTTCGGTATGATGAGGCCGGTGATTTTGAGATCTATACGCCTGTTCGGCTTGACTATATCCAAGTTATGCAGATCGGCAACTATCTTTGGAATCGAGATAGTGATCGATTGATGGTCATTGAGACAGTTGAGATTGAAACAGATGCCGAGGAAGGTCCGCAACTAATTGTGACCGGAAGAAGTCTTGAAAGCATTCTGGATCGACGCATTGTTACAAGCTCTCAAAATTTCTCTGGAAATTTGCAGAGTGTGCTCTTTGCAATTATTCAAAATGAGGTTATTTCTTCCGATGAAACAAGACGAATCCCAGGGTTCTCTTTAAAGGCCAACTCGGATTCTCGGATTACCAGTATCGCTATTTCTGAATTGAGTATTCGTGGTGAAAGCGTTTACGATGTAGTCTGTAGTCTTTGTCAAGCGAATAAAATCGGCTGGCGAATTCTTCCTAAAGGCGCCGGCGGATTTGAGTTCGAGCTTTATGCTGGCATTGACCGATCTTATGCGCAATCTGTAAATCCTTATGTCACATTCTCTCCATCTTTTGAAAACCTTTTGAATTCGAACTACATCAAATCTTTTAAGTCCTATAAAAATAGCATTTATGCTGTTGGAACTTATCAGAAAGAGGTTATTCTTCAAAATAAGTATAAAGATGATAATGGCGAATGGGTAGTTGAGGAGCAGACAACTTACGAGGAAGCCGAGGTTGTCACTTGGCAGTATTCAGAAACAGCGACACCAAGTGGACTCACTCGAAGAGAGATGTTCGTTGACAATGGTGGAGTCAACGATGGCGAGCAAGGTGGTGAATATGCTACTTGGAATGCTGTCAATAAAGAAAAAGCCATTGCGGAACTTGGTGAGCATCAGACAACGACTGCTTTTGAAGGAGAATTGGAAGCAACTAGGCAGTATATCTATGGAGAAGATTTCGATATAGGCGATATTGTCCAAGTTGAAAATGAATTCGGAATTACGGGTACAGTTTACATTTCTGAGATTGTATTTTCTCAGGATGCAAATGGTGCCACGATTACTCCTACTTTTACGTCTACAGAGGATGAAACTATTGAGTAAAGGAGGTTCTTTATGGCTGTAACTTATGGCTTTTATAACTCACTAAATAAGGATCGAGTTTACAATGCTGAGCAAATGAGTTCCATATTTAATGGAATTATTACAGATGGCGTGTTTGCGTCGATTGGCGGATCTTTGATGCCAATTTCTGGAACTGGGATGCAGGTCGTTGTGAAGACTGGTAAGTGCTGGTTTAATAGCACTTGGACGCTGAATGATGCACTGCTTCCTTTGGATATTCCTGCGGCAGATGTGAGCCTTACTCGAATTGATGCCGTTGTTGTGGAGATTAACTCTGCAGTTAACACGCGCGCAAATACTATCAAGGTGATCAAGGGTACTCCATCAGCTAATCCTGCAAAACCAGCATTGACTAATACGGAAACTCTGCATCAGTATGCACTTGGTTATATAACTGTTAGTGCTGGTGTTACTAGTATCACTGCTGACAAGATCGAGGTAAATGTTGGTAAGACAACTTGCCCATTCATTACCTCTGTTCTTCAGCAGACCGATATTACTGCACTATTTAATCAGTGGGATGCGGAATTTAATACATGGTTTTCAAATATTCAGTCCCAGCTTTCTGGCGATATCGCCGCTAATCTTCAGAGGCAAATTGATGAGTTAAGAAGTGCAAAAAATATTAAGATTAGTAGCGAATGCGCCAATGTTCTGAACATTGACTCCAACAGCAGTGTAGATGACGGACTTAAAAGTCTTGGAATTAAAACCAATATGCTTGTTCAAGGATCTGCAACCTTAAAGCTAAAAGTTGTTGACAGATCTGGAAAACCGGTTTCAGGTGTTCGAATCGCGAATGTGTTTCCAATCAATTCTGGGGATACGGCTCTGACGAATGATAATGGCGAGCTTACTGCATATATCAATGGGCATGGAGCAACTATCTCTATTTCTGGATATGGAGATATTCAGGATGCAACTATGGATATTTCTGTCAATCCTAGTGAAACAATTTCAAGAACTCTCACGGTTACGCGTAGAAACTTCTTAAAGATAGCAAAGAGTCAGAACATTAGATTCTCACCAAATTGTCGTTCGATTGACTTTGCACTTGGTGGTGCTGGTGCCGGAGGAAGCAGTTATAAAAATATACGTGAGCTTTACTCTTATCTATATAATGCTGGAGGAACTGCTGGTGGTGGTGCTGGCGGTGGTGGTGGATATGTTACTGAAAAGAAATCTGTTAGCATTTTACCAAATCATGATTATCCAATTGTCATTGGTGCAGGTGGCGCTGGAGGCGGATCTTTATCATCTACTATAGACCCAAATTTGCTTGGTAGTGATGGCGGAACTAGTTCTTTCTTAGAAAGCAGTGCTGAAGGCGGAAAACATCCGACTTTTCAGAGTAAAGTTTTGGAAGACGTCGGATATGTCGATAGATATATCGGCGGTATTGGTAATGGCACGGGTGCGAATAATCGAGAGTATAGATATGGTTTTGAAATGGATGCATATTCTGGATCTTCTGGAACCCAAAAAATATATACATCATTTACCGCAGATACATTATATGGCGGCGGTGGTGGTGGCGGTGCAGTCATATATGGCGGAGGTAGCAGTGGTCCTGATGCTTCTGGTGGTTCTGGCGGCAATCCTGGAGGCGGTGCTGGTGGTGCAAACCATAAGCAAGGAAGTACTAATGCCTCTGCTGATCCCGGTGCACAAGGCATAGATGGTCTTGGCGGCGGCGGTGGTGGCGGCGGTAGTAGTAATGGTCGTTTTGGCGCAGAGAATGAATCAGGCGGTCGTGGAGGAAATGGCATTCTCACCATTCGTATGTATTTAGCCGTTAGTTAAGGTGGTGTAACAATGTACTGTATTGTTGAAAACGGGATCATAGTAAACATCATAGTGAGCGATAAGACCTTTGCAGATAGCATTGGCGCATTGGAATCTTATGATGGAGCCGCTATAGGAAGTAAATATGACCCCCCAATTCCAGTTAGCAGACTCGACAAAATAGAAGCACAGGTCGCCTATACCGCCATGATGACCGATACATTGATTGGAGGTCAAAATGAAGGATAAGATTGCACTTTGGTATGCACAGGGACTGTGGACTTCAAATATGATTCAAAATGCTGTTGAAAAGAAAATTTTGACACAGGATGAAGCTGACAAGATCCTTTTGAAGAAAACCTAATATGAACTCGATATGGGTTTCATATATAAAAATTGAAAAGGAGAAACACTATGGAAAAAAAGTTCGAACAGATCATCAACGAAGGTAAGAGAACCGGCAAAACGACAACTGAGATCAATGCTGAATTGAAAGCCGCCGGTGCAAATTTCCATTTGGATTTTGAGGGGGCTGTTTCTGGATGGTCCGAAAAAGAAATGGAAGAGGGCTTTACCCCTGCAAAGGAAGAGTCTAAAAATACCGGCGGCACTTTGAATTTGAGTCGTGATGTCAAACTGGCAAACAAAACTCAGATTCAGGAACTGGCTGGGAGCAAGGTTGCAATTACCTACGATAAGGATGGTTATGTAAAGACTATTGCTCCCGTTGATTAATTAATCGCCAACACGAACATCTGAAAACAAACATAAGGAGACGTTACTATGGATCAAAACCAATGGTTCAATACAGGTAGTCCAGCTCCTATGAATGACAGACAAGCGTTCGAAGCAGGCTGGACAGCTGCTCAAAGGCAGATGGCATATTCTCCGCAAGTGCCTCAGATCAATGAGCGTATCTTTCAGCAGACTCCCCAGCAGACTCCTCCTCCGAGACCAACGTATCTCCCAGGTCGAGTCGTGAATTCCCCAGATGATATTCGGGCATCTGAGATTCCTATGGATGGCACTGTTGCTGTATTCCCATCTTCTGATTACTCTCATGTAATTCTAAAGGCTTGGAATAGCAATGGATCGATCCAAACCGAAATCTATCAGCGCATGAACCCCAATGCGGAGTCTGCGCCTGACCCGAGATTTGAGGAATTCAAAATGGCTTTAAATGAGAGGCTGGACAAACTCGAAAAGATGCTTACGTCCTCTCAGCCAAATCAAAAGTCCTCACGTACTACCAAGCAATCCGTTGAAGAGGAGGCAAAACATGAATAATCCTATTATGGCTCTTGCCCAGATGGCGATGAATCGAATTTCCTCCGACCCTAGCTTCCGCAACAACCCTCAGGCAAAAGCATTCGTTGATATCATGCAGCGAGGCGATATTGCGCAAGGTCAGGAAATGGCGAAAAACCTTTGCCAATCATATGGCGTATCTGAGCAGGAAGCTCTTCAGCAAGCAAAGTCGTTTTTTAGAATCCCGTAATTGAATTCGTACACTACGAGTTGATTCCGGGGAGCGCGCGGCCTTAGATGAAACTCGTTTTGTAAAATATTTTATTTTTCAAGGAGGATCATTCTATATTTAGCATGAGCGCACCGAGTTTGGCCGATATTGCGGCCGTAACCAGAAACAACAACGGCGATGATGGCTGGGGCGGAAACAATGGCTGGTGGATTCTGATCATTCTGTTTGCACTGTTTGGCTGGGGTAGAGGCAGTTATGGTGCTGGCGGCGGTGATTGCCAGTGCGCTACTGCTGGTGATATTCAGCGGGGCTTTGATACCTCCGGTATTATCAGCAAGCTTGACGGCATCAATAGCGGTATCTGCTCTCTTGGTTATGACCAGCTTGCTCAGATGAACACGATCGGTCAGAATATCTCTACGACTGGATTTGGAATCCAGAACGCAATCACCCAGATGGGCATTGCGAACATGCAGAACACAAATTCTTTGTCTCGTCAGTTGGCGGATTGCTGCTGCGAGAATCGTCAGTCCATTGCTCAGGTTCGGTATGATATGGCAACCGATGCTTGCGCAATTAAGACTGCAATCAACGACATGGGCCAGCAGATCATGCAGAACGACAACGCGAATTTCCGTGCTCTGTCCGATCGTCTGACCCAGCAGGAGATTGACCGGCTGAAGGCCCAGCTCGCCGACAAGGATCTCCTGATCAATCAGTTGAACCTGGGTATTTCCCAGCGTAATCAGACTGAAAACATTGTCTCCCAGTTGAAGGGTAATTGCGGCTGCAATTGCGCCTGCAATTAACTGTGCTGAGGTGGGCTCTCTTTGGAGGGCCCCCTCTAAAAAATTCAAAATGAGTGAAATGGAGGTATATTTCGATGATTAAACTCACGAATCTTACTGCTCAGACGGTACAGCCTGGCCAGTCTGTTACCTTTTCCACGATCATGAAGAGGAGCGGCTGTGCGGAATGCTTCCGTCTTGGGACTGGTAGCGTGAAACTTTGCAAACGCCCGGCATCCTACGAAGTTGTTTTCCAGGCAAATGTAACGACTGAGACTGCTGGTGTAGCGCAGCTTTCTTTTGCAATTGGTGGCGATATTCTGCCTGAATCCACGATGGTTCGCCAGATTGCTACCGCAAATGCGTTTGATAGCATCGCACTTTCCGACCTGATCTCTGTCAACTGCTGTGACTTTGACCGCTTGACTGTCACCAATACTGGTGCTATTCCTGTGGTCATCTCTACGAATCCTCTCTTGTATGTCAAGAGAGTATCTTAAGGAGGTATAGTTATGGCGAACTACGATATTTGCATGATGCGTGAAAAACTCATGACTTGGACCAAGGAGGCCATGAGCGGCAATCCGTCCGAGATCAATGCACAGGAACTTGGAGAAGTCGTCGACATGATCAAGGATACTTACGAAATGGAGTATTATTGCGCCAAACGTAAGTATTACGAAGAGAAAATCGGCGCTATGGAGGATCATGAGGGCGACGAACGATTCAAAATAGGTCGTTCTGGCATGATGCGTGTCCTTCCTGAGATGGATCATCGTTGGGATCCTGATGAGTATGATATGTATGCTCGAATGGGTTATTCTGGCCGCCATGCGACTACCAGCGAAATGGGTCGAAATTGGGATAAGTATCTCGATGCCAGACGGCACTACAATGCTACGAAGTCTGATGCAGATCGGATGGAAATGTCCACAAGTGCAAAAATGCACATTGGGGAGACAATTGCTACACTACGTGATATGTGGCATGATGCCGACCCCGACCTGAGGGAGAAGATGAAGAAAGATTTCTCCGCTTTACTTCAGGAAATGAACTAACAGCCAAGTCATGGATAGTTTCTTTGTGAATGGGTACTTATGGCGTATCAAACGAGTCCCATATGCAAGTCCGATGTTGATCGAGAAGACAGGTACGCGAACCGTCGCTACAACTGACCCGATAACTCGAACTGTGTATCTGCTCGATACGTTAGAAGGAAGCTTTTTCACGACAGTGCTATTGCATGAACTTGGCCATGTGGTCATGTTTAGCTACGGGCTGCTCGATGATATTCACCGGGCAGTCCCGCGGCATTTATGGATTGATGCTGAGGAATGGGTCTGTAATTTTATTGCAGATTATGGGCTTCAGATCTTCCAGATAGCAAGCACTGTATTGGGTGAAGAAGCCTGGTCATTCATTCCTTATGAACTGGAGCGACTGGTTGTGTGAGGAGTGTCTCTTTATGAACCCGTATATTCAGATGTTCTTTACTATTTTGGCGTCTGTCCTCGCTTCAGGTGGCTTTTGGACTTTGATTCAGATGCACATTAATAAAAAAGACGCCAAAACAAGATTACTGGTAGGCCTTGCCCATGATCGTATTGTAGAACTTGGTATGCAATACATTGAGCGGGGTTATATATACCAGGATGAGTATGAAAATCTCAATGACTATCTGTTTAACCCGTATGAAAAGGCGGGCGGAAATGGATCAGCCAAACGAGTCATGGATGTTGTTCGCACATTACCCATGAAACCAAATCCTAATAAATGAGGTGTTCAAAATGACTCTAAGTAACAAAGTGTATGATACACTGAAATGGATCGCTCAGATCTTGCTTCCCGGATTAGGTACGCTCTATTTTGCCATCTCGGGGATTTGGGGCCTTCCTTATTGCGAACAAGTTGTAGGTACGCTTTCTGCAATCACCGTGTTCATTGGCATGCTGCTTGGGCTGAGCGCTGCTAAGTATCCTGGTGATGGCACGATCAAAATGCAGGGCGCTACTTATAAAACAAAGCTTTCCATTCCTATGGATGAACTGACCGAAAAGAAAAAGGTTATTCTCAAAGTTGAGGATGGCGATAAGAAATGACACCCTCTCTCTTCTTCGCATTTGGTCTTGGCTTCTTGGTAGCCATTTTCATTTGCATCTTGGTTATATTTGCCTGCCGAAAAAAGATACTTCGTTTCCTGAATAAACGATTTAAATCGATTACTCGGTGGCTTTTCATAACTGGTCAATTCTTTGCACTCATTTGGGTTAGTACATCTTATATTCTTGCTGCATATGCCACATTTGTTCTTGGCCAGCCGTTCCCAATCGAAACTTTGTCCGAACAGGCAATTGTGGTTTTGCTAGGGACACTTTCTGCCAAAGTTATCGAGAATATTTTCGAACATAATAATGGCGGGATATTTGGGAAGAACAATTCAGCAAATGACAGTGAGAACACGGAATAAAAAGCATCTAAGAGGGGACCGTGAATATATCATGGTCTCTTCTTTTTTCGCGTAAAAAACATACCATATTATGGAATAGAAAGACAACTAAAATAACATATTTTAAAGGAGAATTATTATGAAAAAGGTTATTACTATTCTGGGTATGGTTATGGTTATCACTGTAAGCGCTATTGGCGTAATTACTATGATGAACAACAATAACGAGGAGAATACTGACATTGATACAACTACTATCAACTACATCAGCTACTATGATGCTGACGAAGCTGTTATGAAGTACATCAAGTCTGAGAACGTATTCGACAATAGTGACAAGGTTACTACTGTTGAGATCGAGGCTCAGCACTTGGCTACTGGTGACTGCTTCTGGGACATCGTAGCACGCGATGCAGATGGTAAGGCAGTTGGTATGATGAGCATTGATTCTGATCTCATTGTTGAGCGTCTTCAGAATTACATCTAAACACTTATGGGGAAAGCATGGCCTTTCCCTTTTCGCGATATTTTCATATTGTATTATGGAAAGAAAGACCTTATAAAGGGCAGTGAAGATGAAGGTTCTAACTATCAATAGAACCTAGTCGAGAAGGAGATAATAATGAAAGTTATGCACGAGGCTAAATCGAAAGATGAACTACAAGAAATTGTACATGAGCCTGAGGGAAATATCGGCGTCCTTATAGGGAATTGATAGTTCTTTCTTTTTCGCGATATTTTCAAGGTAGTTTATGGAAAGAAAATAAATTTTATGGAGGTATTCTTATGACTACTTTGGAAAGATTTGTGACTATGCTTAGCATTAGTTTGATTATTGCTGGTATGATTGGTATCCATTATTATATGGGTATCGGTTCTGCAGTAGTATTTGGACTTGGCGTAGCATGCATGACCTTGACAATCAACATCGAGAATATTAAAAATGACTTTCTTGAGATTGAGGTTTAATGGCCTCTTTCTCTTTTCGCGTATATTTCATATCCCTTTATGGAGGTGTATGATATGAATATTTTATCTGCAATTTTCGGATTTGGAGCATGTATTGCGATCATCAGCTTTATAGCTTGGATGATTGTTGACGCATTACGAGTGGTTAAATACGGATTGGTAGACGATGATATTTATAATGAGGACGAGGATTAAAATATCCTCTCCTTTTATTTTCGCGATATTATCTTCATCTATTATGGAGAGAAACTCTGCATTATATTTACGGAGGTATTATCATGGGTATTAAGAATGAGGGTGCTTTGAAGAAGAGCTGGTTTGTATTGACGGACGAGAGCTATAGGTTCGGTGAGATTGCTGAAGACTATGCATACCCAATCTCTAGATATGATGGTATTGCCATCGGTCCAGATGATTGGAATACAGAAGGTTTTCAGGGAGCTGCCGGATTCAGGATCTCGGCCACTAGACGAGAACTAGTGGAACTTCTGAAAGATTTCAAGGAAACGTATCCTGATGCGCACATTACGGTGATGAAAAGTTAACTCTGCAAAGCAAGAGGCTGTAATAATGGCCTCTTAGCTTTTCGTGAATATTTCTTGATACTTTATGGAGGTGAATCAAAATGAGATATATCAGAATCTCAGACAATTTGGGTGTCTACCAAGATGGTGATTGCACAATATTTATGGTTGCTGATCGAGAGTCTAGAGATGAACGAATTGTTTGCTGTGCATTGAGTAAAGAAGAAATTGAGAAACTTCGAAAGGAATTGGGGCGTTAATCGCCCTTTCCTTTTCGCGATATTTTCAAGGTAGTTTATGGAAAGGAGGAATTCTGCTATGTTTGATTCTATGAAGCGAGGCTTTGGATGGTCATTCGGATTTCTGCTCGGCATCATCGCTATGAATGCTGTGGCAGGAAAATATCTGGAGAAGCATCCGGTCGAAGACAAAGAAGAGACAGAAGAATTCTAAAACACTGGAGAGACTGATCATGGTCTCTCCTCTTTTTGGAGGTAAATATGGACACTATTTTTGTAACTGAGAAATTGATTCTATATGCTGAAAAAGAACAACTGCTCGGTATCTCATTTTGGGATGAACTTAGCTCGGATTGTTGCAAACTTCATACACAGGCTTTGTCAGAACCTGTCCCAATCAAAAATCTCAAGAATGCTATAGATCTCTACATGGGGGACGATGAAAAAGAAATACATGAGAAAAAAATGAAACTCGTAAGGAATTGGGTTATGCGAGAACTGGAGTATTGTATTCTGACCGGCTGGTCCGTTGAGTTTCATTCACTTAATGGTGGCGCGGATCTTAAGATTCAGATTTCAAAATGTGGAAAAAATGCCTATCAAATCATTCCGGTTTCAACAACCATCCAATTCTATACGAAAATGTGGGAAACTATGAATACTCTTCGCCAAGATATTATGGAAGAATTTCCAGTTCTTGAGTAAGAATATTAAACATGGGGGTAATAATATGTCTAAAGCATTAAAATGTGATCGATGCGGCAAATTCTTTGAATGCAAAGATATGAAAGAGAAGTATGGCGACCGCAAATGTGCCTATTATGTGCGTACTAGTTTTTTTTGATGCGCCAAATTCTAATATAGATCTTTGCCCGGAATGCTATGGAAAACTTGAAAAATGGATGGAGGCGAATGAAATTGATTCTTGAGATTTTGTTGGTCGGCGCAACCATGATTCTTTGTACGGTTGCTGGATATATCATCGGCGTGAACGCAACAACAAAAACTTTAAAATTTGTAGGGACGCTTAATGTTGCTCATGATAGTGATGGCGAAAAGTATACAAGTTTGGTGATTAATAAGCAGAACTCCGAATTTATGGATGACGAATCCGTTAAATATATCTTAATGAATGTAAGTCATATTTATGCGGAGAAACAAGAGGCTGAAACGCCATGACAGATCGAGAACAAAAAATAATAGACAATATGAACTTGGTTCATTACATTGTTCATAAACATTTTCCGCAATATATAACTAATCAAGATGTTATTCAAAATGGATATGTTGGGCTAATTAAAGCAGTTGACTCGTTTGACGAATCCATGGGAAATACATTTGCAACATATGCCGCGAGATGCATATTTAATGAGATTGCCATGGATTTACGAAGGCAAAATAAATATGCAAAAGATATTTCTATGCATGCAGTTCTTGCAAATGGGGATACACGAGATGACTCTCTCACAATCGAAGATATTCTTATGTATGAGGATGATTATACTTCAATGTATATTCAAGAATTTGTTCGATGTCTTGACGAACGAGAAATTACAGTGCTTAGATATTTAATGGATGGAAAGACTCAAAAATGGGTAAGCGATCAATTAGGGATGACACGATCTAACGTTTGTCGAATTGTAAAAGTCATGCGGTCAAAATGGAAAGAATGCTACTATAAAGGAGGCAATTATGAATCTTAACGAACTGCGAGAAGCTATGGCATCTGATGTAACAAAGGAAAATGCAAGCTTAAAGGAAGAAAATGCACGGTTACGTCAGATGGTAGGAGATCTTGAAAGAAACTATAGAGTTGATACAGATGCTTTAAAGGAAGACTGTCGTGAATTGAGCGATCGGTGCTTTGCGACAACACATGGGCTCGTGTGCTGTTTTTGCGGGCTCGAGCGATATAAATGTTTACATGCATTAACTGACATGGAAAAAGTCGAACGCGGAAAGAAATGGATGGAGGAATCTAAAAATGCTGAAAATTGAAAACCATGTAAAAAGAGGAAGACCTCCTAAAGATAATAAGCGAGATGTTGTATTCAAAATTCGATTAACCGCGGAAGAGCACCAGATGCTTACAGAGATTAGTAAACAAATGAAGTTGACAAAATCTGCTGTGATTCGTAAGGGAATATTTGCCTACTATGAAAAGGAGAAAAAAAATGCTGAAAATTGAAAAAACTGAAATTTATGGTTGGGAAGCAGCGCTTCGTGGTATGAGAAATCCTAAGAATTCTTGGGATCGAGGTGATACAGTTATGAAGTCGACAGCCATAAAGGTTGAAGAACTTGCTCCTAGTGTTATCACATATAATCAGGAATTTTGTGCGCCATATCCAGTCATCGGACCGAATGATCTAAAGCTTGCTATGCAGCTTCGAAACGCCGGTCCTGAGCATGCTAAATTTCTTCGCATGATTGCGGTCACATGTGATATCACGGGGCCTTTATATTGGTGGAAAGAGTTCGACACATATAAGGTCGGCACAGTAGCAAATTCCTGCTCTACCATGCATAAGATTGCTGATAAGGAATTCACGCTTGATGATTTCAGTCATGAGCATCTGATTGATATTGACGCTATCAAGTCTAGGAAATATCCGTCCGTGGATGTCACGCCTTATAGGGATGGGAGTATTATATATTCTCCGCTTGGCATATTGAGTATCACAATTGCAATGCTAAATGAGTGTCGCACGAAATACATCATGGCATTAAAAACAGAAGATGAATGCGGAATTCCAGCCGAGGAACTATGGTGGCAGATGATTCAGCTTCTCCCGAGCTCCTATAATCAGAAACGAACGGTATTCCTGAACTATTGGGTTCTTGCAAATATCTACCATCAAAGACAGCATCATAAGCAGGATGAATGGCGTGTCACATTCTGTGATTGGATCAAATCTCTGCCGTACTCTAATCTAATTACAGGAGAGGAAAAATAAATGCTTATTTGTGCTATTTTATGGATTATCTGGGCAATTTGGGCGTTTCTTTGTTTCACAGTTCTCAAAGATATCGATAAAGATTGGCATGTAATCATATTCTGGTTGCTACTAACTGTAGCATGTTGCTCAATACCGGTATGGCTTTTAATCAAGCATCCATTTTACTATTGGTTGCTCTGTAAGCGTTAAGGGGGATCCAAATGCAAACTCAAAATAGTCTTAGACTAGTCAAAATGAAGGCCATTACGACGAATGAAATCGGCTATTTTCATTGCTGGGGAATCCACAGTGGAGAGACAGTAGCAATCATCGAACTCTCAAATCGGATAGTTTATGCTAAGCCAAGAGACTTTGAATTTGTTGATGAAATTCATGCCATGCTGGTTACTCTAAATAAATATAATCATATGGAGGCAAATCATGAAAAAGTTCAAAATGCTGATTGCGTTAATCTTGAGTCTGATTCTGATGGTAGGATGCTCAAAGACATCGACAAGTTCATCGAACGATACGGCGGTTGAAGAACCAACTACCGCACTGACCCAAGAGCAGATAACTGAACCTGAGGAAATTCCAGATGAGCTTCCTAGTCTTCTTAAGGATGACGAGGACTATGATATTGATGACGAACTTCGAGATGCTATGAATCTCTATGAAGATTTTGTCGATGAGTATTGCGATTTCATGCTCACCTGGATGAATGCTGATCAAAATTGGCAACTTAATAATATGGAAAAATACGTGAAGTATACGCAAGGTATTACTGATTGCCAAGCGGCCATTAATGAAGCTCTGGAGAGAAAAGATGAACTCACAAAAGATGAATACGAGTATATCGTTTTGGTGCAAACAAGGACTGCTCAAAAATTACTAAAAGCTGCTATGGAGGGCCTCGATGGAAAACAAGAGTCGAATTGATATTACTCAGGAGCGCGGCCATTGGGTCGCTTATATCGACGGCGAAGAATATTGCACGGGTGATACCTATTTGGAAGTCATCCAGGAGCTAACAGAGGACGGATATTTATGAAGGTGAAAAAAGCTGGCAAGGTTCTTCTTGGGGCGGATCTAACCAATGAAGAACAGCATGCGCTCAATATGGAGATTCAAAAATCCATTAAAGAGTATGACCGAAATAATACGGACGAAATCGATGCCATGATTCTCTGGAATCTGCATTTGATCTTTGGTTTTGGCGAGAAGCGTTTGATGGAATTCTACAACAATTTTAGTAAAGACCTTCATGCTATGTGTGAACGCTATGAGCTTACTGACCGAAAAGATGAACTGTGGCTTTGCACGCACAAACTAAAAGAAAAATTCGGGATTGATATTCATAAGCTGAATGATCAGTTCCGAAATTCGTGAAAAAATCTGCCTCCTTTATGGAAAGATCTATATTTTAGGAGGTATGTTATGAAACAGTTATATCTTTATGGAATTGGTGGAGCTGAAGACGGTTTTCGTGTCGTCAGATACTGCGAAATTGATCAGTCCGACCTATCGGCGCTTACATTGCGTTATGAAGCAACCGAGATGCTAATGCGTTACAAAAGCATCAAACGCTTCTTCGTAATAGATAACCGACCGGGATTGGCAAGACTTTGCGCGCAGTCGATTAGATCACGAGACATTGAGAAAGCTTTGATATTCCTGGATATTCTGGAAAAACAAGGTCTTGAGATTAAGGTCTAAACAAAGATGAGGTTCGGTCAAAATGACTGGGCCTCTTCTTTTCGTCGTGAGAAAAACATGTTGTATTATGGACGGAAGTCTAATACTTTATTGGAGGTCAAAATGATGAGCGCATTTATGTTGGATCGCATGATCCGCAAAAAGACCAAAGAATTGAAGCAGGCGGAAACAGAGAATGAGCGAAACGAGTGCATTAATGAACTCGATCAACTGATCGCCTTACGGAAAGATTTGAAGGAAGCTACTGGTGATAGTTTCATCCAAATCATAACCCTAGGCGTAACTGTTGTTGGGATCGTGGCACCATTGATCGTGAACACTCGGTTAATTCGAGATTGTATTCAATTCGAGGATACTGGGGCATGGACACATCCGACGGCGAGAAATCTCGTTGGGAAGATCAAGATCGGAAAGTAAGACAAGTCTGACTAGGAGGTCTATCAAGGCCTCTTAGCCTTTATATTTTAGGAGGCATTCATGAACACTAAATATTTGGCAAAGAAAAGCGGCAGATTTTTGAAAGAGCATCTTCCGGAAATCCTGACAATCGCATCGACCATCGGCGTTGGTGCCAGTATCTATTTAACTCGAAAAGCTACAAAAGCTGAGCAAATCCTTCAAAATGAGGGTAATTTGGAGGCAATGGAGCCAATAGAAAAGGTTAAAGCTTATGCGAGTATCTATTGGCCTGTTGCTATCGTCTCCAGCGCCTCCATTGGATGCATGTGGTGTGCTCATATCCTCGATAAACGTACTCAATCTCAGTTATTGAGTGCTTATATGGCTCTTGGACAGGCTTACGAACGATATAAGGAAGTCGTCCGTAACAATGTTGACCAGGAGACCTATTGCAAGATCCAGGAAGAGTATGAAGCTGAGATGAAGGCAGAGAAAGAGCTTCCGAGAGATACCGATGAACAGCTTTTGTTCTATCTTCCTTACTATAACAAGTACTTCAATCGTACGATGAAGGAGGTCATCGATGCAGAGTATCAAGTTAATCGGGAATTCGCACTTGCAGGGTACGCTAGTTTCAACACGCTCCTTGATGCCCTTGGCATCTATCCAATCGTTGGAGGAGACGATATTGGATGGTCACAGGACGCAGGTGTTGCCTTCTATGGCTATGGTTGGATCGAATTCGAGCACAGACTACAGACCACTGACGATGGATTGGAGTGCTACTACATAGACATGCCCTTTCTCCCGACTTCAGATTACCAAGATTACGGTATCGGTCAAATTGTAACTTGATCGCGAAAAAATCCTCTTAGTTTATGGAGAGAAATCCAAATTCATATTTTAGGAGGATTTGAATATGTTTAAGAAGCTGAAGGAATTCGGAGATAAGCCTATCACTTGGAAGGCATATGGGAAGCTTTGCGGGATCTGCGCATTGATCTCAATTGTTGAGATTGCCGGATGGTACATTGCTATGACATATGATGTCAAGGATTGGGTTTGCGAAAAGTTCTGGAAAATTAAGCATAAACTGATGTTCTGGAAAAAAGAAGAGGGCTAATCTGCAGGAGATGAGATCTATCAAGGTCTCTCTTCTTTCGCGGATATTTCTGCTTCCTTTATGGAAAGGAGTGATAATATGATCACATTGACGGCATTGATTATCACATTGATTATTTTGGCAATTATAGCGGTGATCGTGTTCCTCATTGGGGGCACGGCATTCCTGCTAACATTTGGCGATGTAATCGTTGCGATATTCATCATCAGTTTGATTGTAAAGCATTTCTTGAAAAAGAAAAAGAAGAACTAAAGGGCTTTCGGGCCCTTTCTTCTTTATATTTTCGTGAAAAAATCGTATCCTTTTATGGAGGTGATAAAAATGTTTGTTAGTAATCCATATATTCGAGATCTATGCTGGATTATCGGATTATCGATTGGCATATTGGCATGGTTCATCCTTAGCAAGAGGTCTTCATGACCTCTTCATTTCGCGACATTTTCATCCTCTATTATGGAAAGGAAAGACAATAAAAAATAATGAAAATATAAAGGAGAATGAATTATGTTACACATTGCTATGGAAATTATGGTTGCTGCTATTGGTGGCTTTACCATGGTTAGCCTAATCAGTGGTTTCATGCATGAGTTCGGTAAGTTCATTATCGAGTCTAACGAAACCGTGGTAGAGGACTGCAGTCAGATTTGATTGTAGTCTTCTCCTTTTATATTTCTGTAGCAATCGCGACAAAAACGTGTTCCTTTATGGAGGTGAATCAAAATGAATGAGAAACTGGACGGAATGAAGATCGCTAAGATTGTTGCAGCCGCATTGATTGCGGTTGGTACAATCACCCAAGCGAGTCTCAATTTCGTTACGAATCAAAATGAGATTCGCAACAACAAGGAGGAGCGTTAACACGCTCTTCCATTTTTAAAAAAGGAGAAAGATCAAAATGAAGCTAACCAAGCTGAAAGAATTCGCAAATATGGGCATGGCCTTCGCATCCGAACATAGAACAAGTCTGATGGTCGGCGGAGGTATCGCAGGTTTTGTGATCGCTGGTGTAACTGCAGTTCGTGTAACGCCCAAGGCAAGTATGCTCTTGGAGGAACGTAAATGCAAGAAGCACGATGAATATTTGCAGGATAATGAGAAGAACCCTGCTTTGACAATCAAGGATTATATTCAGGTAACCTGGAAGTATTATCTGCCACCCATTGCCTTGGCCGGTGTTTCTGCAGGCATGATTATATTCGCACATAATGTCGATAAAAAGCAGAATGCGGCACTCGCAGCAGCCTATGCACTTTCCGAATCTCGTCTGAAAGAGTATTCTGAGAAAGTGATCGAGACTGTTGGCGAAAAGAAAGAAAAAGAAGTCCGGGAAGCAATCGACAAGGATCGTGTTAACAACAACCCGCCGGTTGATGGGGAGATTATCAGCACTGGCCAGGGCGATACATTGTGTATGGACGCTTGGAATGGTCGATATTTCTATTCCGACATCGAGGTTCTGCGTAGAGCGGCTATAGACCTGAGTCGAAGCGTTTTGGATGGCGAAACAGTTTCGCTCAACGACTTCTACGATCGAATCAATCTGCCGCAGACGAAGAACGGAGATTTCTTTGCTTGGGAGATTGGCAATCACAATGAGATGATCGAATTGAGCTTTAGTTCTCAGTTGGATTTCAAAAAGCGGCCTGTTCTGGTGATGGACTTTAAGTTTGCACCGAAATATTATGACGTGGAGCCCTGGTAATTCGGGGCTTCGCGATATTTTCTGGCTCCTTTATGGAAAGGAGTTGATCAAATATGATCGATCTGGAGAAATTTGAGGAAATCAAGAAGGCTGTTAGCAAATCTAAAGCGGAGACATCTGTGTATCGGCAGGTAGCCGATATGTCCTTGAAGAATGCACGTACATGCGTTGGATTGGGACAGATCGAATTCTTTGATGCCTGGATGGCTATCGAAAAGTTTTACGAGAACAAGCTGTCGGAGAACCTTAAGTTGCTTGAGGATCTGTCTAAAGAATTGAGAGATTCTGACTAAAAGAGCGGAGGCTTAACAAAGCCTCTTCTCTTTCGCGAAAAAATCTACTCATATTATGGAGTAGAAATACCCAAAAACTATATTTATAGGAGGAAATAAAAATGGACGAGAATATGGTTATGGAGAACACTGAGGTTACTGAGCCCGAAGAGGCTATGGTTCCTGAGGAGACCGCAGAAGACTGCGGCTGCACTTGCGAAAGCGGTAGCGGCTTTGGTTCTGGTATGGTTGGCGGTGCTGTTGCGACAGGTTTGATCCTGGGCGGAATTGCGCTGATCAAGAAAATCAAGACGAAGCGTGCTGCTAAGAAGGCGGCCAAAGAAGCTGCAGAAGCTCAGACTATGGATACGGACGAAGCCGAGGAGTAAACCATCGTCAGATCTAACTATGAAGAGTTAGGGAGTCTACAAGGGATGAGATCTATCAAGGTCTCTCCCTTTATTCTTTAAGGAGCTTTTATGTTCACAATGATTAAGCTTATGCGAGAAGCAAATAAAACGATTCAAGAGGGATTAATTGGTAATCCTCAAAATCGAATTTATACTGGGATTGTATTTCTAAGTTTTGGTATCGGACTCGGGCTGTCCGGTATTGCACAAATTAAGATGGAGGGTCAAAATGGAACAGTATCCGAGTAATACTCTAAAAGAGCGAAACAAGCAAGCTCAGAAAAAAGAGAAACCTGATCTGAAATGCGTTGTTAGTGGAAAGTCTAAGCCAGTTCCGCAAAGTCTTTGGTCAAAGGTGTTTGTCGGTATTAAGCCGGCATCTGGCCAGACTATGAAAAGTTTCATTTTTGATGAGATCGTAACGCCGCTGATTCAGCGGGCAGTTGTTGAAGGTGTCACTGGCGCTATCAATTATCTCGTAAAAGGCGATGCATATGCAGATCGAAAAGCCACCAATTCCTTTGGCAAAAGCTATATCAACTACAATGGAATCTCGAGTGGAAAATCAAATGGCAATGGCAGTCAGTACGTCTATTCTGGAAAGAACTCCGGAATGGAAATCGAGAATGTCTGGTTTGAGTCTCGAGTTGACGCCCAAAGGGTTCTTGATGAAATGCAAAACGTAATTGCCGGCTATGATATTCTGACGGTTAATGGTTTCTACGACATTATTGGCCGTACGAATATTATTGACCCCAGCAATGAGAAGTTTGGTTGGAGCGACCTTAGAAACGCATATATTACGGCATCTCGGGGTGGTTGGGTAATTCATCTGCCACATCCGATGCCCATTGACTAACATTTATATTTGAATAAAGGAGAAAAATCATGAAAAAAACTGAACTGGTAACTAAAGCTGGCCAGATCCTTGTAAAGACCAAGCTTGGCATCAAGAAGCATTCCCCTGAAATTCTTGTTGTGACAGGCATCGGCACAGGGATCGTTGCGGCTATTATTGCATGCAAGCAGACGATCAAAGCGAACGACATCATTGCCGTGGCGCGAGAGAATTTGCAGCACATCGAGAATGCGAAGGAGCTCGCTGCAAACAATGAGGTCGAGTATACTGAAGAAGATGAACAGGCAGATCGTGAAACTATTGGCAAGCAAATCACTATTGGTATGGTGAAAACTTATGCACTTCCTGTTGGCCTGGGCATTCTTTCCATCACTTGCATTCTGGCTGGGCATCATATTTTGAAGAAACGAAATGTGGCTCTGGCCGCTGCATATTCTGCGCTGAGCACCGACTTCATGAATTATCGTAAGCGTGTTGTCGACAAGTATGGAAAAGATGCCGACTTCATGCTGAAAAATGGTCTTGAAAAGAAGATCGTTGCAAATCAAGTTGTCGACCCTGAAACTGGAGAAGTGAGGGAAACTAAGGAAGAGGTTCTGACTTATGACGGTGACAAGCTGAGCCAGTACGCTCGAGTCTTTGATGAAGTTGGCTCTACTCAGTGGACGCCCTCTGCAGATCATAACCGTGCATTTCTCTTGATGGAGCAGAATTATTTCAACGAGAGAATTCGCACTCGTGGCTATATCTTCCTGAATGAGGTGTACGAACGTCTGGGCTTTCGTCCGACTAAGGCGGGCAGCGTTGTTGGCTGGGTTTATCAAAATGCCGATTACGAAGGTATTGACTTCGGTATATTCACAGCTCATACTCAGAAGGCTGCGGAATTCCTTGAGGGCACCGAACCTTCTATTATTCTGGATTTTAATGTCCAGGGTGATATTCTCTCCCTCGTAACTGAAGGTGGCGTCTGGGACCAGTATAATGGAGGCTAATTTATTCGAAAGGAAATTTACTCATGAAAATTCGCGTAATTGATGCAGTTTTAACATGCATATTGTGCTTCTTAACCGGCATGGCGGTCATGCTTTGGTATACTCAACTTACTGAAAAACCTCAAGAACCTCCCGTCGTGAATGTCTATGTGATCGCTTCCGATAAAGAAGAAGAGGTCAAAATAGAGCCCAGTAAGGAAACTGAGATTGTCATCGAGGAACCAAAAATTAAGAAAAAATGGTATTCGGAAGAAGATATTGTAAACATGGCTAAGATGTGCTATGGTGAGAGTATGAATCTTCCTGTACTTCATACGGATTTTGGCGATCGATCTGCAACCTATCAAAGTGCCGAAGCTATGTGGGCAGTTCTCAATCGGGTCGATGCTGGTTATGGCGATATTTCGACTTGTATCAAAGCCAAGCGGCAGTTTGTTGGTTACAAGTCCGACAATCCTGTCACTGACGAGCTGTATGATCTCGCAAAACTCGTGATTGAGGATTGGGCAACTGGAACAGAAGAATATCGTGTTCTTCCACATATATTTCGATATTTTTATGGAGATGGCCGACACAATCACTTCACCACTAAACCTAATGGTGGTGGAGTTGAGTACAATCACCTAATTCCTGATCCATTTGTATAAGAGGTGAAAAGAAATGAAAAAAAGTTTATATTTTGCTATTGGCACAATAGTTGGAGCTGGTCTCGGGGCTGGCGCCACCTATTTCTATATGGTCAAAAAGCAATCGGAGACCCTTGCGACAGTAACAGACCAGCTTCGGGATTATTATTCCAATAATCCCCAGAAGAAAGTTGAGGTCAAAATGGACGATTCCAAACAAGAGGAAGATATGCAGGAAGTAGTTCATGAGAAATCCTGCATGAGCTCTGAGCATTTTACTCAGGATCGCTATAAGGACTACACCAAATGTCGTGATGTTCCGTTCCGCGTCGATACAGAGATTACGGAAAACGAAGATGGGGAATTGGAAGCTGAAACCCTGGTCAAAATGGGGGATAAGGATGAATGCGAACCATATTCTATCCCTCCTGAACAGTTCGATGCAGATAACGGGTATCAGAAGATCATGCTCGTATGGTATGAGAAGAACCGAGTCCTTGCTTACGACAATAACCCCAGAATCGTAATCGATCCTGATGTGTACCCCGAAACCGTTGGCGACTTTGAGAATCATTTCGATGATTGGGAGAAAGACACTGTCTATATGCGCAATGATGTCGATAAAATCGACTATGAAATTGACGCATGTCTCACCAATTATGACGAGATGATCAAGGTTCTACCGTACGTTGATGGCGAAGAGGAGGATGGTCCTATTGACGGCTGATCAGCTCTGGTGGGAATACTATCGATATTTGTACCAGATGATCTGCGGAGTCAATGCTTCCGTTTCGAAGACCATTCAATGGAAGAGACTAACTGCGCATCTTTTTCAGACGCCTTTCCGCTATAGTTATATTGCTATGGACGGGAATCGTTTAGAAGATGGGCTGTCGCTTCGAGATCGATTCGGAGACTATGCCGGACATTCTCAGCATACTTTAACTCTTTTGGACCAGTACGAGTGCAGTGTTCTCGAGGTTATGATTGCACTTGCACTTCGAATGGAAGAAGAGACTATGGCTAGTAGTGAGTTCGGCGACCGTACGAACCAGTGGTTTTGGTATATGATCGTCTCGCTTGGCCTTAGCGGTATGACTGACTCTAACTATAATGCCGATTATGTCGACATGGTTCTTGATCGTTTTATGGATCGAGAATATTCTCCTGATGGAAATGGCAGTCTCTTTTATGTTCCTGGAACTAAAAAAGATTTCCGAAACATTGAAATCTGGTATCAAATGTGCGAATATCTTAACAGTATAATCAAAGAAGGGAGATAGTCCTCATGCTCGACTTCATGATGGTTGCCACTCGAACCAATCGGGCTGGGGGCATCGAAGTATTTCCTAAATTCATCGTCAAGCGGTCTGCAGATCTAATGATTCGAGGCGGCGATTTTTATGCCATCTGGATTCAAGAATTGGGTTTGTGGTCTACGGACGAATTCGATGCATTGCGGCTGATTGACCAGGAGGTCGAAGCATATTTCAACAAAATGCCTCCCGATCTTCAGTCGCGTGCACGAGCATTTTATATGTGGGATGCAGAAAATGGTATGATCGATCGTTGGCATGCATATTGTCAGCGTCAATGCCGGGACAACTACCATGTTCTGGATGAGTCCTTAACATTCTCGAATGTTGAGGTCAAAAAAACAGATTATGTTAGTAAGCGTCTCCCATATCCTCTTGAACAAGGCGAGTGCAATGCTTGGGATCATTTGATCGGAACATTGTATACACCTGAGGAACGTCATAAGATCGAGTGGGCTATTGGTTCGATAGTAACTGGCGACAGCAAGCGGATTCAAAAATTCCTGGTATTGTATGGCCCACCTGGGTCTGGTAAATCTACTTTACTGAACATTATCCAGCAACTTTTTGATGGCTATTATAGTGTATTCGATGCAAAGGCTCTTGCAAGTGCAAGTAATCAGTTTGCATTGGAATCATTTAAATCGAATCCATTGGTGGCCATTCAGCATGATGGCGATCTGAGCCGTATTGAGGATAATACCAGACTGAATAGTTTGGTTTCTCATGAGACAATGGTCGTTAATGAAAAGCATAAATCTTTATATGAAACCAGATTCCGTTCGTTCTTATTCTTAGGCTCGAATAAGCCAGTTGAAATCACGGATGCACGATCTGGTATTCTTAGAAGACTAATTGACGTTTCTCCGAGTGGAGAAAAAGTTCCTCTCAGAGAGTATAACAAACTTACTAAGCAGGTTGGCTTTGAACTTGGTGCAATTGCTTGGCATTGCCGGGAGGTATATTTGGCAGATCCCGAATACTATGATTCCTATATTCCAAAAGCAATGATGACTGTCACAAACTCTTTCTACAACTTCATGCAGGAACTGTATGCGGCTATGGATGGAAAAGATGGCATCTGCATGAAGGATGCATGGGATATGTATAAGGGATATTGCGAAGAGGCAAATGTCTATAAGCCTCTCCCTCGGAACAAGTTCAAAGAGGAAATTTGCTTATATTTTCACGAATATTACGAACGATATTATACCGAGGATGGTGTACGGGTTCGTGGATATTTGAAAGATATTAAGGTTGGCATGCTCAATGGCGAGGAAGGATCCACAGAAGAGGCACCTCCTAAGAAAACTGAAGGGTCAAAATGGTTGGATTTCTCTGATCATACAACTTCGGTATTCGATGAAGATTGTGCACTTTGCCCTGCTCAATATGCTACAACAAATGAAACACCTGCGCTCGCTTGGAAGTCTGTTAAAACTCAGCTTAAAGATCTTGATCCAACAAAATTACATTATGTGAAAGTCCCTGTTCAGCATATTGTAATCGACTTCGATCTAAAAAAAGATGGGAAAAAGGACTTCCAAAAGAATTACGAAGCTGCTAGCAAGTGGCCTCCGACATATGCAGAACTCAGTAAGTCCGGTCAAGGTATTCATCTCCACTATTTATATTCTGGCGATCCCTTGCGCTTGAGTCGTGTATATGATGAATACATTGAGGTGAAAGTATTCAATGGTGGGTCCTCGCTACGGCGTATGCTGTCAAAATGCAATGATTTGCCGATTGCTACGATTAGTAGTGGATTACCATTGAAAGGAGAAAAGACCGTGGTCAATCTTGATAAGATCAAGAGCGAAAAAGGACTTCGAATCATGGTAATGCGTAACATCAACAAAGAAATCCATGCAGATACAAGATCCAGTATTGACTTTATCTACAAGATTCTTGAAGATGCTTACGAGTCTGATATGAAGTACGATGTATCTGATCTAAGCAATGCTGTGCTTGGATTGGCGGCCTCCAGTACGAATCAGTCAAAATACTGCATTAAACTGGTGAGCAAAATGCACTTTAAATCAGCAGAACCTGTTGAAATGTCCAACGAAAGCACGAATGATGATGACCCGCTTGTCTTCTTCGACTGCGAGGTTTATCCGAACCTACTTCTAATCAACTGGAAGCAACAGGGTCCTGGTAAAACAATCACACGGATGATCAATCCCTCGCCGCTTGAAGTAAAGGCGCTTATGAACATGAAGCTGGTTGGGTTCAACTGTCGTCGTTACGATAACCATATTCTTTATGCAAGGATGCTTGGTTATACGAATGAACAGATCTTTGAATTAAGCCAGAACATTGTGGCTAAGAAGCGATCGAATGCTATGTTCGGATCTGCCTATGATATTTCCTATACCGATGTTTATGATTTTTGCTCGAAAAAACAGAGCCTTAAAAAGTGGGAAATTGAGTTGGGCATTCATCATCAGGAAATAAGCCTTCCTTGGGATCAGCCGGTTCCAGAAGAACTCTGGGAAGAAGTTGCAAAATATTGCGACAATGATGTTCTGGCAACTGAAGCGGTATTTGAAAAGAATAGGGGCGACTTTGCGGCACGTCAAATTCAGGTTGAGCTTGTGCATAAGCTTCATGGAATGCGTGCAACCGTTAATGATACGACAAATACATTGTCTGGTCGTATTATATTTGGCAAAAACAAATCTCCTCAGTCTCATTTCAACTATCGTGATCTGAGCCAGCCTGTTCCGCCGTCAAAATACAAAGAGTATCGAGAGCTGTTTGGTCCGGATTATCAGTTCCATGTATTCGACGAAGAAGGTCTCCCGATCTACGAGATATTTGATCCGGAAAAAGACTATCCCGAAACATATTCTATTCTGCCATTCTTCAAAGGCTACAAATTTGAACGAGGAATCTCGACATATTTGGGAGCTGAGATTGGCGAAGGTGGACGTGTTTACGGATGCCCTGGCATGTATGGTGGTCTTTGGGATGGCGACGTTGCCTCTATGCATCCTCACAGCATGATCTTCGAATGCGTATTCGGCCCTGAGTACACCAAACGATTGGAAGAGCTTGTTGACGCACGTGTTGCAATCAAACATCATGATTTCGAGCTAGCCGGAACTTATCTGGAGGGTGCTCTAAAGCCATATTTGACAGAAGAGCTTGCTGACTCCTTGGCTCAGGCCTTGAAGATTGTTATTAACAGCATTTACGGTCTGACAAGTGCCAAATTCGAAAACCTCTTCAGAGATCCTCGAAATATCGACAACATTGTTGCAAAACGCGGTGCGCTCTTTATGACGCTCTTGAAGCAGCAAGTTGAGAATCTTGGCTACACGGTTGCTCATATCAAGACGGATTCGATCAAAATCCCTGATGCAGATGATCGTATTCGCAATTTCGTGATCAAATTCGGTATGGAATATGGTTACAAATTCGAGACTGAGGCTGAGTTTGATAAGTTCTGCTTGGTCAACAATGCTGTCTATGTTGCTCGATTCAAGACTCCGAAGAAAGACAAGAAGACCGGAAAAGATATTTGGTGGACCGCTACTGGTTTGCAGTTTGCTGTTCCCTATGTCTTCAAAACTCTCTTCTCGCATGATGAGATCGTCTTTGATGATTTCTGTGAAACATTCCAGGTATCCAATTCTGCACTGTTCTTAGACTTTAATGAGTCAATGCCAGATGTATCTGATCTTGAGAAGCAGCGTAAGAAGTTCTTCGAAAAGAATATCAAGCTGTTTCTTGAGCAGAACCTGCAACCTGAAGAGGAACATTTGGCAATTCTTGAAAAGCTGGATAAGGATATCGCCGCTGGTCATAGCCTGCAGTTTATTGGCAGAATTGGTCAGTTTACACCTATTGCTCCTGGTTCTGGTGGAGGCATCTTGCTCCGTCAAAATACAGATAAATTTGGCAACATCAAATATGATTCTGCCGGCGGTGCTGATGGATATCGCTGGATGGAGTCTGAAGCAATTCGTGGAACCCCAATGGAAGCAAATATCGACATGAGATTCTATACATCTCAAGTTGATGCAGCCATTGAGGAAATCGCAAAGTATGGCGATGCAGAATGGTTTATATCTGATGATCCTTATATTCCGCAAGCTACCCCTTGGCAAATGGCAGATCAACCTTGGGATGATCATGCCGATAAACTTTTTGCAGTACGGTAAAACCGTGTGCATATAAAATTCATTTTTAAAGGAGAACAAAACTATGCTGAACCCTGAGAACATTTACTTCGAGAATGCCGAGATCACCTTCAAGAACTTTTCTGGTCGCCCCACTAAGTATCAGCGTCAGGAAGGTTTCCGGACCTTCTCTGTAGTCGTTGATGACCCCGATATGGCCCAGCATCTGAGCGAAGATGGCTGGAATGTTCGGATTCTGCGTCCTCGGAATGAAGGCGACGCCCCCAAGCACGTTCTGGATGTGTCTATCAACTTCAACTTCTGGAAGAAGCCCGAAATCTACATGATCTGCGATGGTCACAAGACGAAGCTCGATGAAGAGGACCTCGATATTCTCGACGGCGCCGATATTATCACTTCCGATATCGTTGTGCGTCCTCGTCTGTGGGATGACAATGGTACCACTCGTATCAAGGCATATCTGCAGGAGCTGTATGTGACGATTCAGCAGAGCCGGTTTGCCGCTAAGTATGCTAATATGTAAGAAGGAGATTTTATGAAAGCTATGCTATCCCAGCCAATGGCTGGCAAAACCGAAGAAGAAATCATTGCTACTCGTGAGAAAGCTATTGCGGCCCTGAAAGCTCAGAGTTACGAAGTGGTCAATACATTGTTTACGGACGAGTGGTATAGCAAAAAAGCTATGGAGGAACGCGGTGTCGTTCAGATTCCTCTGTGCTTTCTAGCAAAGTCTCTTGAGAATATGTCTCTTTGCGATGCAGCATATTTCTGCAAGGGATGGGAGCATACTCGTGGGTGCAAGATTGAACATGATGCGGCTGTCGCATATGGTCTGACAATTTTGTACGAAACTTAAGGTCAAAATGGGCGCCTTAGAAATGGATAAAATATTTCAAACATTTAGTAATGTATTGAGAAGGGGCATGGCTAGCGCCACCAATATTTTTGTAGCAACCATTTCCTAAGGTTAAATGTCTTAAAAGCAGCCCATTTGGCATGCCCCATTAGCTCAGCTGGTTAGAGCAGTCGGCTCATAACCGATCGGTCCTGGGTTCAAATCCCCGATGGGGCACCAACGTGGTGGTAGTGTAATTGGTTAGAGCAGCGCGACGGCGTAGTTGTCGGTTCAATCCCGGCCCACCACATAAACGGAGGACCAGCCGCCCTTCGATACATAAATAGCGGCTTCGCGATAAAAACCGCCTCCTTTATGGAGGTGATAAAATGAAAATGGATGATAATAGTACGACGGTTATCTTGACAGCGTTAGCATTATTATTTATATTGGCATTACAATTCATTTACAAATGAGAAATAGGGCTCGGTCAAAATGATCGGGCTCTTTCTCTTTTGAAAGGGAGGTTTTAAATGCCCTTATGGCAAATAGCGGTGGATCGCGATTTACGCAGACATTATCCCCATATCTCTATGATTTTCAGCTGGAGAGTTTGTCGAAGATGCGGACTGGGTGCATCCTTAATGGAGGCACTGGAAGCGGAAAATCGAGGACTGCTCTTGGGTATTTCTTCCAGCTTAATGGCGGTGACTTACGGAGAAAAGATTCAAAAATGCGCAAAAAGCCTTTGGACCTCTATATTATCACCACGGCCGCTAAAAGGGATCGAAAAGAATGGGAAGGCGATATGGCCCCTTTTCTTATCACAACTAATCCCGGAGTATCTATTTATGAACACAAAGTTACGGTGGACTCCTGGAATAATATCGGGAAATATACAAATATACAAGACGCATTTTTCATCTTTGACGAGGATCGTGTTACTGGATATGGGCAATGGGTCAAATCTTTCCTAAAAATTACAAACGAGCGACAGCGAAATCAATGGATCATTCTATCTGCAACACCTGGAGATACCTGGATGGACTATTGTCCCGTATTCATTGCTAACGGATTCTATAAAAACAAAACTGATTTCTGCAACCAGCATGTAATCTGGAGTCGTTTTGCAAAGTTTCCAAAAATTGATCGATATTTCAACACAAAAAGATTGGAACGATTAAGGGATCGCATCCTGATTGAGATGGACTTCGAACGTAATACGGTTCAGCATCACGAGGATGTCTGGTGTAATTATTCGCATCTCGAATATAAGACATTTATTAGAGAGCGTTTTAATCTCTGGACAAATGAGCCGGTCAAAAATGCGGCGGAATTGTGTTTTGGTATGCGTAGGATCGTGAATGAGGATACGGATCGTCAGGTCAAATTGATGGAGATCTTTGAAGATCACCCAAAACTCATTATATTCTATAACTACGATTACGAACGCGAGATCCTTTTGAACTTATTCGAGAATGTGGATGGATGCGAGATAGGAGAATGGAATGGACATGCTCATCAGGAAGTGCCGGAGGGACCGGAATGGGTTTACTTGGTACAGTATAATGCCGGAGCCGAGGGCTGGAACTGCATCACAACCGATACCATTGTCTTTTTCTCCCAGACATATAGCTATAAGCAACTTCAGCAGGCTTGCGGACGCATCGATCGACTTAACACGCGGTTCGTGGACTTGTACTACTTCCATCTTAAATCTCGATCCGGAATTGACGCAGCTATATCCCGCGCATTGAGCAACAAAAAGAAATTCAATGAGGGTGCTTATATGCGAAAAATGCAGACACAGTTCGATCAAAATACTTAAAGGAGCTTAAAAATGCCACAAATGGAGTACTCAAAGTATGATGTTTTTCAGGTTTTCGAGCAATTCAGTTGCACATTACGAGTTGCCGTTCGATCCAGAAAGCATCCTGATAAAATGATTCAAAAATCCAGACAGGTTTTTCCTGACGAATGCCACGAAGGGTATGAACGAATTGCAGAAGAAATGGTAAAAGAATGCATAAAGGAGCTTGAAAATGGCTGATTATACCAACATTAAGCGTATTATTATTCGCAAACCGGTTAGTCCACAAGACACCATTAAAGCATACAAAATCCTCATGGAACTAAACCAGCAGCTTGATACTATTCGAGCTATGGCAGAACATCAGGTTCTTCCAAAAATTATCGTCGATCATATGATGATGAACGTTGATGCGGGGATTGAACGTGCTGTACAGTTATCTGGGTTCGCCAATACAGATGACATGAAGTACTGGATTGAGAATTTCAAAGATTTATAAGGAGACAAATCAAAATGGAAGAAAAAATTGTTTACACAATAACGGTTCGTACCAATCAGGATGGCATTCGCGCTGCTGCGATTGTTAAAAATGTTCGCCGTGCAGATGGCACTCTTGATTCTACTCTCACAACGGCATTTGCTCAGGAGGATCTCGACCTTCTGATGGCGATTTTGGACGGTAAGAAGTCCATTAGTAACGCAATGGGTGGTGAAGTATGTGCCAATTAAGCTAGAATTGGAAGAATATTGTCAAAATTGTCGGAATTTTGAGGCAAAAACAATCAAGCGGTCTGATTCCGATCAGATTCGAGTAGAATGCGAGCATCGCCAGCAATGTAAGATCCTAGCTCGATACCTTTTTAACCAAATAAAGTATGGGAGTTGTGGTCAAAATGGGAACTATTAGAAAGTCAACCGCAAGCATTGATCGATTCTTTGCAGAAGCACACGATATTTCATTTCATAAGTATGTGTCATATCGAACTGTGGAATTTCTTTGGAGAGGTGCTCGTTATCGTCTGGTTTCTACTGGAGATCTTTATGTTTTAGACTATAGCGGTCTTCCTACATTGGTCCATCCATTTGAAAGCGTTTATAGAAATGAGCATATCTCTTGCGTCTCTGTTGCAGACCAGAGAAACTATTACGTACGTAGAAGAAAACAGATTCGATTAAAAGATCTGGTTTGGGCCGCATTTGGCGATCGAGATTTGCCGAAAGAAAGCCATGTCATCTGCAAAAATGGCAACTGGCAATCCTGTGGAATCAATAATTTGGAGGTGGATCGATATGGAGTATCCTCAAAAGGAAGTTCACTTTAATGAATTCTGTCCTAAATGCAAGTTTTATAAGCTAGATGATGGCGAAGATCCCTGCCATGACTGCTTACAGCACCCTTCTAACTTACATTCTAGGGTTCCGACAGAGTTTAAGGAGGCAGAAAGTGCATCGACAAATAAAAAAATCTCCTCCAACAGAAGCTGAATGGGTAAAGGAGCGTATTGAATATCTTCGAAAGAAGCTCTTAGTGCACTCAATTATCTATTATCGACTAGATGAGAACCTTATTTCTGATGAAAAATGGGCAGAATGGGCTTTGGAGCTTGAACGTCTTACCAAAGAATATCCTCATATTGCTCAAAATGCATTTCTTGCAGAGGGATTTCGGGATTTCGATCATTCTACTGGCTACAATTTGCCTTTGGAGACTCCTTGGGCTGTTCAAAAAGCAATAGATTTGGTGGAATACTATAAAAAGCATGGATGGAAAGGATAGGTCAAAATGGATAAAACTTACAAATGTGATCGGTGCAGATGCCAAGATATCTGCAAACTTGAAACTGCATTTCGTAACACGCAAGATAAACTTGATGAGATCGTTGAAAATGGCAATGGAAACTTCTCTGTCGAGTTTGTTTGCAGACGATTCATCCCGGTTGAGCATTCTGCGCTCACTAATCGCACAATTGAGGCGATTAACTTGTGTTTCGGAAATGAGGCACGTAATGCATGTGCCGACAACATGACCATGAATAAATACATTGCAGGGGAGAATAAAAATGGCAGAGTTGAAAGATAGTGGCAATCGCAGAGAGTTTGAGACGGGCGCTGTGCGAGATATGCATGAAGGGAAGGGACGGATGGATCTTGTCCCTTGGGGAATTGCTTTGAGTATCAAAGAGGCAATGGGCGATCTCTTTTATATCAGACATTATGGGTACGAAGTCAGAAATGGTAAATATCAAGCAGTCAGTGCTTACCAGTGCATTGGCCCGATTGTAGAATATGCGGAATGGATGGATAAGGAACTCAATGATACGGAAGCTGTGTGCGGATGCCATCCAAATCCTATCGATCGGCTTCAAGAGATCGAGAATACTTTTGTTAAAATGGCGGCGACCTTCATTATGTTCCAGCAGATGACTCCAGATCCCATGAACGGTCAAAATGGTTTCAATCATCAGTCGTTCAGCTTCGATGATAAGGGAGCAGTCACCACACTTTTGAACGATGAATGGGCTTCTGCAATGCTTGAAGTCGCCAAACATTATAAGGATGGCGCTCGAAAGTATTCTGAAAACAATTGGCGAAAGGGCATAGATCCCAAGATTTACTTCGATTCTGCCATGCGGCATTTCATGAAGTGGTGCAGACGGATGACGGACGAGCCTCATAATCGTGCATTTATTTGGAATTGCATGTGTGGGGCTTGGGAGGCTCAGCAGGAACGTTATAAGATCGCTTGCAATGCGGCTAAGACTGAGAGTGCCAATGTCAATGTAGCCGATCAGGCGATTCTGGATTCTTGGAATACACTTCAAAACTCCCGTGGGTGGGATCCTAAACCGATTAAAGGATAACCGTATAAGTATACCTCTAGGGGGTCAAAATGCCTCCTAGGGGTCTTAAAATGCGAAATAGAGGGTGTTTTAATATGTATATGTTCATTTACAGAAAAAAAACTGCAGAAAGAAATAGAAATGACAATCTCAGTATTGTGCTTTCTCATAAAGACGGCTGGAAAGATGCTCTATGCGACTATATCAAATACAAAGATGATCGGAAGTTGGGTGAGAGCGATTTAGATACTTTAAAGCTCTTCAAGAAAGCCCTCTCGAATCTCTCGCTCAATGAGTCGATTCAGCTCATGTATCTTGTATATGGCGACGACCAAATCCTTTTAGATATGTTTGATAATGTCCAAAGGGTTGATTTTGGACAGAGTTCTCCGGATTCGGATAGTTCTAATGCCTCCTAGGGGTCTTAAAATGCGAAATAGAGGGTGTTTATGATGTATATCTTTATTTATCGACTAAGGTCTGAAGATTTTAAGTACGATCACTATATTGAAGCAAGCGGATGTGGCCCTCTTTGGGAAGCATTCACATGTTTATACGCAACAATCAAAGATGAAGATAAGGTTCTCTCGCCATATCTTTTCTTGAAAGCAATCAAGTCTATGAGTACTGTGGAGGAGATGCTTGAATTTTTTACGAGCATTACGAAAGAGACCATCGAAATTGTAGATCTTTTTAGTGGTGCTAGTCGAGTTGATATCGGTCAGGCGCTTAGTCCTGCTTAATTCGTGAGAAAATCTTAGTCTATAATGGGATAAACCCACAAATTTTAAGGAGGTTTTCTTATGAAGATCAAAGAAATGAAGGAAAAAGGCATTGAATTCGTGAAGGAGAACAAGGCTGCACTAGCTTTTGGCGGAAGCGTATTCGTCTACGGCGTTGGGATGTATCTTTGGGGAAGAATCAGTGGTTGCAAAGTAGGCAAAAATCAGGTAATTCGAAGTTTTGCGAAGGAAATTGACTTTGGTCAATTCACACGCGAGCTTGAATGGAAGGGCGTTGGCCAGTATACTTTTGACCGATTTGTTAATGAAGATCACTTCAATGGCAAGATTAATAGCTTTGCTAAGGCAGTTGAATTGCTTGGTAATCCTGAAAATACGAAGAATATTACCGGAATGATCATTTGTCGGAAGGAAAATGATTAAAATGTGGGGATTGAGGGCTCAGAAACGGGCTCTCTTCCCTTTATTTTTGAGGAGTAAAACTCCGAAATAATGCTCGCAAGAGCGAAATATTACCTAAAAATCGAAAATTTATGGTCAAAATGGCCATTTTTAGAGGTGAAAATGATGAAAAAAAGGACAAAAAAGACGGTTTCAAGGGTGATTTCTGGAGTTTTGGCGGCTCTTTTTCTGGTCGGAATTGGCCTTTTAGGGCTCTCTGGATTGGGAAGTATTCATGCAAAAGCATGCGATTTTGAGCTCGATGAGGGGGTCGCTTGGGCCGATGAGAGAACATATTACATGCCTGGTGAGCTGATTTCAGAAGGCGATTGGTGTGCTTTTCGTGGATCAAATGGCATGGTTTATGATGTAAATGATGAGATTCTTGAGCAAATTGTTGGCTCTGAGAGGCTGAGTACGGATGGAGTTTACCTGCTCACAATGGACTCAAATGGCACAAAAGAATGGTACGATGACACGATTTTAGTAGTGTGGAGGGACGTTCTGTGAGTACTTTTGAGATAATTTTTGCAACATTTTATGTCGCGGCTGCTGTTATTTGGAGTTGCTATTTAATAGCAGACGTTGCTGCAGACATTACCAAAAATGGCGAATTTGACTGGGGTCATGTCTTCTCAGTTGTGATTATGATCAATTTGGCGTTATTTATAATTGCTAAATTCGGATTGGAATGAGGGATTTTATGAGTAAAAATACAAAGGATATTTTGTATATAATTTTCCTCATTATTGCTGGAATTTTCGCGTTTTTTGCACCTTGGATTTTCTTGGGAAAACCTGGGTATTTTTAAGGATTTTTGAAGCTTTTTGAGATGCTTAAAAACGTGCAAATTTATGGGACACTTTATGGGACAAAAATCTCAAATAGGCCAAAAATTTGTCCCAAAATTCATTCGCGAAAATAACACGGCTCGGAAAATTAGGCATTTTTAGGCAAAAAAGTGGTCCAATGGGCCAAAAAAGTGGTCAGTGAAAAATTTTTGTCCCATGCTCAAACCGTTGCGGCACAAGGGTTTCAGGGTTTTTTGGGCCAAAAGACCACTTTTTAATTTAATTTATCTCAGAAATTGAAATAATATATAAAAATAATTGAAAAATTTTTGGTCTTTTGTCCCATAGCCTATTTTTGAGTGAAAAAATAAGGTCAAAATAGGTCGAAAAAGATGATGGAAAATGCGGGCCAAAAATGTACAATTTTGGAGGTCAAAATGTGTTTTGTTAACTGTGTTGTTGCGCTTCTATTTTTGATTAGTTGCATTGCTACAAAAGATCCTTCTGGGATGCCTTATGTAATTATATTTTTTGTGTTGGCAATTATTGGAGAGCTTACGGATGCTGTCTCCAGATTGCTAATTTCAAAATCTAAGAAACTCGATAAGATTACTGAAAAGTTAGATATAGAATGGATCTATTTGGATGATACTTCGGAGGACAAGAATGATTAAAGTTTTTATTATTATTTGTGCTTGGATCATTGGCACTGGAATTGTTGCGCTTGCTTGCAATAAAGATACTGAGATTGAGCCTGTTTCATACTCATACACGATTGGATTTGCAGTTGCGTTGATTCTTGGTCTCTGGATTTGGTCTTAAGGTCAAAATGAGTTGGTTTTGAATTCGCGAAAAAATCATGCTCTTTTATGGAGAGGAATAGAAAATAATGGGCGACTTTTATTAGAAATTCTTTTGAGAGATTGCAGCTTAAGTGGGAGAGCACTCCTAGTAATAGGAAAGGTTATCGGTTCAAGTCCGATCAATCTCTCTTTTCTTTCCTAAAAAGATGAGGTGAATAAAATGGCAGGAAAGGAGAACAAGTTTCAAGCAGATCTTGTAAAAGAAATCAAGAAACGATTTCCTGGCGCAATCGTATTGAAGAATGATGCTAACTATTTGCAAGGCATTCCTGATCTTACTATTCTATGGAATAAATGTTGGGCCATGCTTGAATGCAAGAAAAGTAGTCATGAAATACATCAGCCTAATCAAGATCTTTATATTCAAATGGCCGATAATTTAGGCTTTGGGCGTTTCATCTATCCCGAGAATAAGGAGGCAGTCCTCGATGAAATGGAACGATCATTCAAAATTCGAAGATAAGCATGCATTCTTAAGTCCTAGTAAGCACACATGGCTTCGTTATGATGCTGAAACTTTGAGACAAAGATATTTCAATGAACAGGCAAAACAACGCGGTACCGAGTTGCATGAATTCGCTGCTAAGTGCATAAAGCTGAGGCAAAGATTACCTAAACAGCCTAGAACACTTAATATGTACGTGAATGATGCAATTGGGTACTGCATGGATCCCGAGGTGCTTTTATTTTACTCGCCGAATTGTTTTGGCCATGCTGACACAATTAGCTATCGAAAGAATTTTCTAAGGATACATGATCTTAAGACTGGCGAGAATCCAGTAAGCATGGACCAACTTATGATTTATGCGGCATTGTTCTGTCTTGAGTATAAGATCAGACCAACATCACTTGACGGATCTGAACTTCGGATCTATCAAAAAGATCAGGTTGTTTGTCATAATCCAGAAGCTGCAGATATCAAGGACATCTGTAACAAGATTGTTCAGTTTGACACTGAGTTATCTAAAATTCAATTAGAGGAGGAATGAACGCATGAGCTTAGCAGATGAGATTCGTGGCTATTATGGATGCGCCACGGATCAGGACCAGTTAATGCATTATGGTATCAAGCGCCGTTCCGGCAGATATCCTTGGGGCAGTGGCGATAATCCTTATCAGCGTAGTGGCGACTGGATTTCTCGTGTCGATGAGCTTAAAAAGAGCGGAATGAACGAGAAAGAAATCTGCGATGCTATGCTGGTTGACTCTGTAAAAGAGTTGCGTTTGCTCGTTCGTATCGCCTCTAATGAGCGTAAGATGGATCGCGTTGCAACTGTGCGATCTATGATGGAACATGGCAAAAATACAAGCGAGATTGCAAGAGAACTTGGCGTAAACGAAAGTTCTGTTCGTAGCTGGCTGAACCCAGAATCCATCAAAAGAACTGAGGCACCTGCTAAGACTGCTGAGATTCTGAAAGAAGAATTAAAGAATAAGAAGATGCTCGATGTTGGCGCCCAGGTTGAATCTGAGCTTGGTGTTAGTCGAGATACGCTTGACACAGCTATTCGAATGCTTGAAGCTGAAGGATATCAGCGTTATGGTGTTGGTGTGGCACAGGCCACAAACACAAAGCTTCGAACCACTGTTGAAGTTCTTGCCAATCCAGAATATGATCAGGCATATGCATACAAGAATGTCGGCGAAATCGCATCTGTTGCTGACTACCATTCTACTGATGGTGGTGCTCGCTGGGATAAGAGAGAATATCCATCCAGCATTGACAGTAAGCGTGTCGATATTAAGTATGGCGATCAAGGCGGATCCGATATGGATGGTGTTATCTTGATTCGTCCTGGTGTAAAGGACTTGGATCTTGGCAACAGTCATTATGCTCAGGTTCGAATTATGGTTGATGGTAAACACTATCTCAAGGGTATGGCTATGTACTCTGATGATATTCCTGATGGAAAAGATATTGTGTTTAACACCAATAAGCCTACTGGAACACCGTTTGAGAAAGTCTTAAAACCCATAAAAGATGACCCTGATAATCCTTTCGGTGCTTTAATCAAGGCTGGTGGGCAAAGCTGGTATACTGATGAGAATGGCGAGCGGAAACTAAATGCTGTCAATAAGCTAAAAGAAGAAGGCGACTATGAAAAACAAGCTAAAAGTCTGTCTTCTCAGTTTCTCTCCAAACAGCCAATTGAGTTGATCAATCGCCAGCTGAATGAGCAGTATGACAAGTATAAAGAACAGTATGATGAGATCTCTCAACTTACCAATCCAACTGTTAAAAGAAAACTTTTGGCAGACTTTGCTGGTTCTTGTGAGACCGCTGCTGTTAGCTTAAAAGCTGCCGCTCTTCCTGGTCAAACAACCCAGGTCATTCTTCCTCTGCCTAAGATCAAAGAGAATGAAGTCTATGCGCCTAACTATGATAATGGCACTAAGCTTGCCCTGGTTCGTTTCCCGCATGCTGGTACATTTGAGATTCCAGTATTGACAGTCAATAATAATGACAAACAGGGCGAAAAACTTCTTGGCCCATCCGTAACCGATGCTATTGGTATTAATCCAAAGACTGCTCGACAATTGTCTGGCGCAGACTTTGATGGCGATAGCGTTGTTGCGATTCCTACTGGAAAGAATGGCGTTAATATTCAGCACAGAAAGTATCTCAAAGAACTTGAGAACTTCGATCCTGAAATGTATGCGATTCCTGAGGGATCTAACATAAAGGTCATGAAGAAAGACTATCAGCAAAAACAGATGGGCGTTGTCTCGAACCTAATCACTGATATGACTTTGCGTGGTGCACCCGAAGACGAAGTCGCTAGAGCTGTTAAGCATAGCATGGTCGTTATCGATGCTGTTAAGCATAAGTATGACTATCGCCAATCCGCTAAAGATAATAACATTGCTGAGTTGACCAAGAAATGGCAGCGATGGATCGATGCTGATGGCAATGTTCATGAAGGTGGCGCATCAACAATCGTGTCTCAGCATAAACAGACTGACGATGTTCCCGAGCGTCGTGGATCTGGTGTCATCGATAAAGAAACTGGTAAGATTACTTACAAAGAATCTGGACGACTCATTTGGGATCGAGAGACTGGCGACTACCGCCGGGATAAGGATGGTAACCCCGTCAAAGCTACTACCAAAGTTCCTAAGATTCTGAATCGTGCTGATGCACATGAGTTATCTTCTGGTCATCCAAAAGAAGAAGCCTATGCCGACTATGCAAACCATATGAAGGCTCTTGCTGATGAGGCCCGTAAACAGATGGTTAATACCCCTCGCTTGGAATATAGCCCCTCTTCTGCTAAGACCTATGCCGAAGAAGTTAACTCTCTGAATGCTAAACTGGGTAAGGCTCAGCTTAACATCCCGAAGGAGCGCCGGGCACAAGCCATTGCCAATTCGATTATTAATGCCAAGACTGAAGCTTATCCAGAATTAAAAGATAAACAGAATAAAAAAGATCTTGATAAGGTTCGGCAAATTGCAATTAATGATGCCCGTGCACGTGTTGGTGCTTCTAGCAAGGGTACACGAATTGATATCACAGATAAAGAATGGAAAGCCATTCAATCTGGTGCCATTAGTGATTCTAAGCTTATGCAAATCTTTAGATTCTCTGATATGGATAAGATTCGTGAATATGCGATGCCGAAAACAGCAACTGCTTTGTCTACAGCCAAGGTTTCCAGAATTCAAGCAATGTCTGCAAAAGGTGCTACAAATGCACAGATTGCTGAAGCATTGGGAATTTCGTCTTCAACTGTTGCAAAGTATTTAAATGGAGGTGAAAGTTAATGTCTCGTCTTGTTGCATTAACAACATTTGACAATCCTTTCGATCCTTTTGATGACTTTGCGAATTGGTGGCGCTTTGATATGGATCATGGCTATAACTCTTGCGGTTATCTGGCTCGTCTGGCCCGTACTACAGATCAGTTCTCTGACAAAGAAAACCAAATCGAAATTGAAAGAGCGATTGATCAGATCATTGCTGTAGATCCTTTTGGAATTTACAAGAAACTTGTAAAAGAAGAAAAAGATGAATAAAAAATCTATTTTGAATGAAATCATTTTGATTAGACCTGTTCCTCTGTCCATTTTGATAGGGGGAGGGGTCCGTCAAAATGACCCCCCCTATGCATCGCGACCCTCTTAGAAATTTCCCCGGGGGTCAAAATGCCAGA